>Ga0302314_10001349_pt1 | contig 45859 bp, 37 predicted proteins | sample III_Palsa_N2_3_FD_200533 | JGI IMG/M metagenome (GOLD analysis project Ga0302314, IMG submission 200533) | Peat permafrost microbial communities from Stordalen Mire near Abisko, Sweden - III_Palsa_N2_3 | ecosystem: Environmental > Terrestrial > Soil > Palsa > Peat permafrost | place: Sweden...
CTAACCCAGACTGCCCGAACAACACCGTCAGCAGCTTGCGCTGTACGCGGCGCGTCAGTTCCGCGACCTCGCCGTCGCGTCCGTAGAAATACTCGCGAGTCTCTTCCGTGAAGGAGGCAAGACCCAGCCAAGGATTGCGGGCATCCACTGTAACAGTCGACTCGCGCGGCACGCCCGCTCCGTGTGAAACCTCCGGTCGGTTCGACACGCTCACTGACCCCGCGCCGATATCAAATATTTCAGGCGCTGCGCGAACTCGGCGGTCACTACGCCCTGCGGCAGCGACGTGAAATGCAGCGCTTTGAACTTGTCGGGCACGTGAGCATCGGCGGCGCCGGTGCCGTCAATGGTCACCGGCAGCACGAACACGGCGCCGTCGGCCATGTTGCGCGAGCGATCGATGGCATAGCTCCACTCTCGGCGAAAATACGCTTCCAGGCGCCGTTCGGTCGTGGCCGAAATCACGGGAACGAAGTACGAGCAGCGGCCGATATTTCTCTGAATCTTGCGATCGTAGTCATCGCCCGCCTCGAGACGATCTAAATCGAACCAAGTCGTGACGCCCGCCGCTTCGAGGTCGGCCTTGATTTGCTGAACGGCGGTGAGGTCCTCGCGCGCATAACTGATGAACACCGCGTTGTCCGGCATGTCGCGCGCGGGCGGTATGAAACGCACCGCGCTCCCGGTCGTCGCGCCGACGTTGCGTTTGCGGCGCGCCATCCAGCGGCTGTGCAATTCCTCCACGAACTTCTCCGCTCCCACATAAATTCGCGTGCGCACGCTCACCTGCTGCAGGAAGGACACCAGGCGCTCGTCTTGGCTTGAATGGCTATCGGCCAGCACCTCGCCGACATCGCGCGGATCCGACAGCCGCTGCCGCTTCGCCATGCGCAGAAACAGTCGCGCCAGCCAGTTCGAGAAGTTACTGCCGATGAACAACAAGTGACTATGTTCGAGCTCATGAAAAAGCTTCTCGGGAGCCAGATGTTCGCTCTGCAAGGCACAGATGAACTCCAGCAAATCCTCATCCGAGATCACATACGTCGGCGACGCCGATAATTTACCGAAGAGATGATAAACCACGGGCCGCTGCAAGCGATCTCGCTCGGTGGGCAAATCCGCGACGCGATTCGGTGCGTACGCCAACACGTCGGTGGACGGTGCGCCGCCGAAGCGCTCCAGGTTCATGGCCGTTTCAAGGAGAGGATCGAAGGTGGTCGTGACGAACAAGTCGAAGTCCTCGATCGCAGCCAGGCGCCGCAGCGCCGGCGGCGGCTCGAACGGCGCATCCTTCAAGATGCCGCGCAGTCGCACATAGGCTTCTTCCCGCCGACCCCGCGCGGCCAGAAACCAGCACACCACGTCGTTCAACGTGTAGGGTTGCGGCAGCAGCGACACATCGACGGATAACTTGGCCGCCAGCTTCGTTGCCAACCAATCGTACAAAAGGCGAGGTCCCGAATCGGTCTCGACGCGGAGCAATTCCGGCCCCACGATGGGAATGACTCTCTTCTCTTCGATGAAGCTCAGCAGATCGTCCCATGCATCATCATCCAACGTGGACAACGGCATCCTGACAGCCGGCGTGCTCATGGGGCGGGTCGTTGCGGATCGTGGCCCACGTCCATGATCATGCGCGCCAAAAGATAGGCTCGCGGCACGAGCGTCCCCACGTCCACATAGTCGTCGGGTCCGTGCGCTCCCCCGCCTTCCATGCCGAAGCCATCGACCGCGGGAGTGCCGGTTTCAGCGGCGAAGGCCACATCCGCCGAAGACCCGACCTCGATGGAAGTCAGCGAGCGGCCAAGCTCCGCGTACAGTCGATTTGCGCGAGCGATCAACGCGTCGGTGCTTTGCGCATGTGGCCAGGGAGGAAAGTTTCTCTTCAAGGTACTCTTGATCGTCACGCCGTCGATTCCCGGCGCGGCGGCAAGTGCCGCCGCCGCCCTTTCCACCCGGTCGAACTCCGCGGCGTCAAGCGCACGGACATCGGCCTTGATGACGGCATGGTCGGGAATGACGTTGGTCTTGTCGCCACCGGCGAGAATGTCTACCTCCACGGTGGTCTTCTTGTCCGGGTCTCCGAGCTTGTCGACCGCAAGCGCCACCCGAGCGGCTTCCAGCGCGGCGTTACGCCCTTTTTCCGGCTCCAATCCCGAATGCGCTGCGCGGCCTTGAAATTCCATGGTCAACACCGCGGATCCCTTGCGCGCGACCAGCGCCTTGTCGGATGGCACACCGCGCTCGAGATTGATGGCCAGGTCGCTGGCGGCCGCCATTTGACGAATGAGGTCGCGTGAGCCGAGGGATCCCGTCTCTTCGCTGGCATTGAGCAGCACGTCGACACGTGCGAAGTCTTTGAAACCGATGGCTCGCAACGCTTTCAGGGCACAAATGGCGGTCACGCCGCCGCTCTTGTCGTCGCCGGCTCCGGGACCCACATAGTGATCTCCTTCCCAGTGCGGCACGCGTTTGGCCGTCTCACCCTTACCGAACACGGTATCCATGTGGGCGATCAACAGAATGCGCCCCTTTCCCTTGCCCGTCACCGTGGCCACGACATTGTTGCCCGTGGCCGGTGGCGCCGGCGCGACGGCATTCGTGACCGCACCCAGCGCACTCAGCTCGGCGGCGTAAAGCGACCCTACCGCATTCAGTCCCTCGGTATCGCCCGTGCCGCTGTCGATGGCGACCACCCGCTCCAGCAGGGCCCGGGAATCCTTGTCGCAAGCTCGAACCGCAGTCTCGAGCGGCACGTTGACCTTGGCGGCGTGACCGGGCGTCGGCAGGCACGCGAGACCGGCCAACAAGATCAGCGTCAACCGCGCCACGTATTCAGTCCCCAAATCCCATCCCCCTTTCGTACGCCCCTATATCTCCAGGCGATCCATCCACCGGACCAGTTCCCGCTCAGCCTCGCTCCCGCCGGCGTATGCCTGCCGAAGCGCCGCGTGCGACTCAGGCCGATGTTGGTTCAACTTCACTTTGCTCAGCAGCTCGGTCACTTCCAATTCGAAGGCAACAATGCCCGCCATCATGCGGGTTTGGTAGTCCTCGCCCAAGGAACGCCACTGCGCAAGATACGAGGGCTCATTGTCCTCGATCAGCCGGGTCAGCACGTGGTCCACGTGAGCGGCCTCGGTCAACAGTCGCGGCCGCACCCGACATTGCACCGCTAGATAATTCCAGGTCGGCACCCGCATCGTGTCGGCATAGACGGTAGGCGACATATAGGCATGCGGCCCCAGAAAGCTGACCAAAGCGGTTCCGCGGTCCCGCAGGTATTTCCAATGAGGGTTGGGCCGCGCCACATGCCCCAGCAGCACCGGCCAAGGCCTGCCGTCACGCTCCCGCAGATCCACGTGCAGCGGCAAATATGTCACGAAGGGCAGCCCCTCATCATCGTTGCAAATCAGGGTGGCAAAGGAATGTTTCCTCATTACCGCGACGGCGCCATCCAAATCGTCGCTCTTGAACTGCGAAGGTGTATACATGATTATCAAGTTCTCCGTCGGGGCTGCCCGGGCGACGTATCGCGGATCATACAGTGAAATCGACCCCTCACCCCTACGACAGAATACCTGACGTCCGCGACGGACTGACGCGCGAAGAGCGGGTGGTATTGTACGTTCTGCACGAAACGCAGAAGGAGCGCGGCGATCGCAATGTGCCGACCGTCATGCTGTGGGGCCGGGTGTGCGAGCACTTTTACATCAGCCCAGAAAACCTGTCGGCCATGCTGGCACGGCTCGGCGCGCGTAAATAGTATGATTCGCCCATGACCCCGGCCATCGGCAGACCTCTACGCCTTGCCATCTCGACGGTCGCCGCGCTCATTGTCGGTTTTCCAGCGATCTGGGGCTGCTTTGCCCTGTGGTATCAATCTTCCCCCACGACGGCGGCGAAGGTGCTTTGGGTCGGGCTTTGGATCGCCTTCAGTCTCGCCATGCTATTCGCCGTATTCAATGGTCAGGTCGCGCTCGGCATTATCGGATTCTCGGCGGTATTCGCCGTCATGCTGGCCTGGTGGACAAGCCTTCAGCCCACGAACGATCACGTCTGGGCGGACGATGTCGCCCAAATGACGACCGGCGTCGTCGCAGGCAACTGGGTCACCCTGCACAATGTGCGAAATTTCGACTGGCGTACGGTGACCGATTACACCCAGCGATGGGAAACCCGAACTTACGACCTCGAACGACTCACGTCGGTGGACATGGTCATGTCGTACTGGACCGGGCCGGCCATTGCCCACATGCTCATTTCCTTCGGCTTCGACGACGGTGCGCAGGTCGTATTCTCCGTGGAGATCCGCCGCCAAAAAACGCAGCAGTTTTCCGAAGTCGGTGGCTTCTTCAAGGAATTCGAACTCAGCGTCATTGCGGCCGACGAGCGCGACGTTATTCGACTGCGCACGAATGTGCGCGGCGAGGACGACTATTTATATCGGCTGCAACTGCCCAAGACCGCGATTCGCTCGCTATTTCTCGCCTACGTGGGCGAAGCCAACAGCCTCATCGATACGCCGCGTTTCTACAACACCGTTTCCGTCAATTGCACCACGCTGGTGTACCAAATGATGAAGCGCATCGTCGGCCATTTGCCTCTCGACTATCGATTGCTGTTTTCAGGTTATTTGCCCGAGTATGTCCACAGCGTCGGCGGTCTCGACAGCCGCTACACACTCGCGGAGTTGAGCCGCCGTGGGCACATCACGGAACGAGCGCTGCAATCCGATCGCAGCGACAGTTTTTCGGCGGACATCCGGCGTGGGCTGCTGCCGGGCCACGACTCACCGTAGAACGCGCTCCTTGCGAACCTCGTCGATCTCCTCGCTCTGGCTTCTCTGGATGGCCCTCGCGCTGTCCATGGCCGTAGGCATTCTGGGTCGCGGCTACTGGACCCCCGATGAACCGCGGGAAGCGGACATCGCCTGGCGCATGAGTTGGCAGGCGGACAAAGCCGTGCCCCTGCTGGCCGGCGAGGCCTTCTGTGAAAAACCCCCGCTCGCCTACTGGGTGGCCGGCGCCGCCGTCCGCGCGTTCGGCGTCGACTCCTGGGCGGCACGACTACCCAATCTGCTGTACGCCTTGCTGACGGCATTGGCCGTGGGGTCATTGGGCCGCCGCAGCGCGGGGACGGTCGCGGGTGTCGCGGCCGCTGCGGCCATCAGCACCCTGCTGCTCTCTTATCAAGTCGCAATTTGGCTTGCCACCGACGCGCCGTTACTCGCGGCTGTCGCGGTGTCACTGCTGGGTTTGTACAGCGGCTTCTACGCCGAGAATTCCCGCGAACGCCTGCGCGGCTACTCCTGCATGCACGCCGCCCTCGCCCTCGGTTTCTTGAGCAAGAGCGCGGCCGGATGGATGACCCCGGCCCTGGCCTTTGTCACCCTGGTGGCCTGGGAACGACGTTGGCGCGAACTGCTGCGCTGGGAACTCTACATCGGCTTGAGTGTACAGGCCGTCATCATATTGACCTGGGTGGGCTTCGTGTACTGGGGGCCCGACGGCCCCGCGCATCTCAAAGTGTTCTTCTGGAACAACCTCGCGGGCCGCTTCGCCCAGGTCGAGGCGCCGGACGCTCTGCAATATGCCGCCGCCCATCGCAATACTCCCGGCAAGTACTTCATAGAGCTCCCCGTCTATCTCTGGCCATGGACGCTGCTCTGTATGGCCGCGGTTCGCCGCGCCTGGCAGCGGCGCACGCTACCACCCGAACAACGGCGGCCCATCCGATTCGCAGTCGCCACCTTTGTTCCGACCTTGGCGGTACTGTCCCTCGCAGCAACGGCACGTAATATCTATTTGGCGCCCGCCCTTCCCGGCGCCGCATTGCTGTTGGGTTGGTGGGTGAATGACATGGTCGACGGCCCAGTCAACGGCCCAGCCCATGGACCCATCGGCACCCCGAGAAACGCTGCCGCTCGGGCCCCCGACCTTTGGGATCGACGGGCGTTGCGCGGCACGGCGCTGTTACTCATGCTGGCCACACTGGTGTTCACCGCCGTGGTCATGATCCTCGGCGCCGACTCGTGGGATACCCTTGGCGCGCCGCTGCGCGTGGAATTCGTGGCGGTTTCCTTGGGGGGTCTCGCCGCCGCCGCGGTTCTCACAACCGTCGGCTGGCGGCAGGCCGGACGAGGGTCTCCGCTCAAAGCTGCCGGCGCACTGCTGTTGGCGTACACCGCGTTGCTGGTGGGGCCGGCCTCGCAGATTTATGGGCGGGTGGATACCTGGCAAGACCTCGCATCCATCGGCGGGCAGCTACGGCAAGACTCAGCCGGGCGCGACATCATTCTCTTCACTCCGGACGAAACGACGCGGGCGTTCATCGACATGTACACCCGCACATCGGTGATCTTGATACCCGCCCCCATGACCGCGCAGTCGCCCAGTCTGTTGCGGAACGCCCTCGTCGAACATCCCCACAGTGTCGTGATCGCGCAGCTGCCGCGGCGAAGCGAGAGCCTCACACTCAATGCCCTAAAAGCAAAATTCGGAAGGGGCCAACCGTCCCCTGCGGAGTTTCCCCTCGACACTCCGCCCCCGTGGGCGGTGCAGTCCGCCCTCCAATCGGCGCATATCTACGCCCTGCCGAATGGCCGCCGCTACGCGCTGTTCGAGCCCGCCAACGCGTCGCGATAAACCTGCTCGTACAGCCCCGTCTGCCGGCTCCACGAAAAGTTCTGAGCCATGGCGTTCTGCATCAGCCGCCGCCACTTGTCCTGATCGGCATACCAATCGAGCGCCGCACCCACGGCCCAGCGCACGGCGGGCGCGTCGTAGTCGTTGAACACGCAACCGGTACCCGTGCCCGCGGCCGGATCGAAATGCTGTACCGAGTCGGCAAGACCGCCGGTCTTGCGCACGATGGGGATGGTGCCGTAACGCAAGCTGTACATCTGGTTGAGGCCGCAAGGTTCGTAGCGCGAGGGCATCAAGAACATGTCGCTGCCCGCCTCGATCAAATGCGCCAGCGCCTCATCGTAGCCGCTGCGAAACGCCACGCGGCCCGGGTGACGCCGAGCCATATCGGCAAAGAAGGCCGCATAGCGCTCATCGCCGCTCCCCAGGATGACGAACCCGAAGTCCCGCTCTCGCAATAGCGCCGGCAACGCGTCGAACAACAAATCGATGCCCTTCTGTTCCGCCAGTCGGGTCACCATGCTGATGAGCGGTCGATGCGGCTCGAATCCCAGACCCATCGCGGCCAACAGGCGCTGTTTGTTGTACGCCTTGCCCTGCAAATCCACGGCATCGAAATGCGTCGTTAAATGCCGGTCGTGCCGCGGATCCCAGTCGGCATAATCGACGCCGTTGAGAATACCCACCACGCCATTGCGCCGCGCCAGCAATGTCTCCTGCATGCCCATGCCCAATGCCGTGTCGCATATCTCACGTGCATAGGTGGGGCTCACCGTGGTTACCACATCGGCAAATTTTATTCCGGTTTTCAACGGGTTAATTAGATTGACAGCGCTATCACTTTGATCCAGGCGATCTTTGAATGCGCCAAGGCCGAGATCGTCCAGTGCGGCCCAGGGCATGAGACCTTGATAGCCGATATTGTGAATGGTCAACACCGAGCGGGCACGTGCCAGCGCCGCCACCGACGCATACACCGTCTTCAAGTACAGCGGCAAGAATGCCGTATGCCAATCGTTACAATGGAATATGTCCGGTAGGAACCCGACGCGCCGGCAAGTCTCGATCGCCGCTCGGGTCAGCAACAGGAAACGACGGTGTTCATCGGCATCAAAGGTGTAGAAGGATGGCCGGTCGAACATTCGCGGACAATCGACGAAATACACGGTCGCATCGGTACCCGGGAAAGTCGCCGACGACATCGAGAACTCGTAAGAATCCGTGCCCAACGTCACGCTCATGCGGTGCAAGCCGTCCACCGGTTGGATTTCGGGATGCGTTCCCCGCAGCGGCGCGTACAAGGGCATGAACGCCCGCACCTGGTGGCCGAGTCGATGCAGTTCCGGAATCAAGGCGCCGACCACATCGGCCAATCCGCCGGTTTTCGCGTAAGGCATGATCTCGGAACTCAAGACACAGAGTTTGATGGGCGGCATGTTCACGAGTCTAGCAAACCGGACTCTCCGCCACGCTATGCGGTGCGAAAAACCTGATGCGGACTCCGCTTTACTGTGGCAGGCTGCTAACAGAAAGTAGAATAAATTTGGAACGCTTGAACGACAGGACCGTATGCTGCGACATGCTGCTCGTACTAACACAGGACGCTACGTCAGCCGATTAACGAGCGGCACATTGGCGGTAGTCATGGCAGGAGGCCGCGGCGAACGACTCAAGGCCCTTACCGAACATCGATGTAAACCCGCGACGCCCTTCGGCGGAAAATTCCGCATCATCGATTTCGTGCTATCCAATTGCGTGAATTCAGGTATTCGGCAAATCGCCGTACTGACCCAATATAAGTCACAGTCCCTCATCCAGCACATTCAACGCGGCTGGAGCTATTTACGCGGCGAACTGGGCGAATTCGTGGAATTCATCCCTGCCCAACAGCAAATTGGGGCGCATTGGTATCGGGGCACCGCCGACTCCGTGTATCAGAATCTCGAGTTCATTCGTTCGCACAATCCCACGCACGTCCTGATTCTGGCCGGTGATCATATTTATAAGATGGATTACGGCCCCATGATCGCTTATCACGAACAATGCGAGGCCGACATCACGGTGGGCGTGGTGGACATTCCCATCGAGCGCGCCGAGGAATTCGGCATCATGACCACGGATGACACCAATCGTGTCGTCAAATTTGCCGAGAAGCCCAAAAATCCGGACGCCATCATCGGCAAAAGCGACCAGGCCCGGGCATCCATGGGCATTTACTGTATCGCCATGGACCGGCTCGAAAAGCTGCTGGTTGAAGACGCGGCGAATGCCAACAGCAGCCATGACTTTGGCAAGAATATTCTCCCGCCGGCCATCGACGCGCTGCGCGTGTACGCGTACCCCTTCGAGGATGTGGAAACCCGGGCGCAGAATTATTGGCGCGATGTCGGCAACGTCGACGCGTTGTACGAAGCGAACATGGAACTGGTGTCGCTCAATCCGGAACTCAATATTTACGACCACCAATGGCCGATTTGGACCTATCAGGCGCAACAGCCGCCGGCCAAATTCGTGCTGGACGATGAGGGTCGGCGCGGTATGGCCGTCAACTCCATGGTGGCAGGCGGCTGCATCATCTCCGGCGCCTATGTGTCGCAGTCGCTGCTATCCAGCGATGTGCGCGTCGAAGACAGCAGCACCATCTCGAATTCAGTGCTTCTGCCCGGCGTAACCGTTGGCCGGCGCGCGAAAATCAGTCGCAGCATTCTCGATGAAAACTGCGTCATCCCCGACGACATGGAAATCGGACACGACCCGGTCGCGGACAACGAGCGCTTCTTCGTCACCAAGCGAGGAGTCGTATTGGTAACTCCGGATATGCTCCGCGCGCTGTCGCCCCGGCCCTAACGCACTCGCAGCGCCAGAGCGTCCCAGGCCGCCACGACTTCCTCGATGGTGATGCCCAGCATATTGGCCTCACCGTTCACGCGGCCCGTCAGCACCTTGACGTCGGCGCCTGCTCTGCCCCAAGGCCGGTACAGCGTGGTCGATGCCTTGCCGAATAACACCACCAATGGACAGCCCACGGCGGCCGCCGCATGCGCCGGTCCTGAATCCACGGTGATGAGGCCCAGAGCGCGCGATAACAGAGCCGTCAAACGCGGCACAGGCAAATCGTCGGCCACGTTGTAAATCCCATCGATCGCCGCCAGTGCGACGATCTCTTGGTTGAGCTCAAACTCGGGTCCGGTACCCAACATTACGATGGCATGCGCCGGAAGGCGCTCACGAATATGACGTAATACCGCCGCCCAGCGCTCATTGGGCCAGTACTTGGTATTCTCCGCCAACCGGCGCAATCCCCGCCTCATGGTTCGCTTGTTGCCGACTTGGATTGCCACGAACGGCGCGTCGGGTAATTGGCGTACTCGCCACCACGTATCCAAATCCGCCACCTGACTCGCGCTCACCTCGAGAGAAGCTCCCCCACGCTCCAAGCTCGACGGAGCCGAACGAGCCGACTCGGGCGAAGGAGACACCGGCGGCGACACCCCGGCAGCCGGCAGAATTTGCGCCAGCCGCCGCCATTGCTCGGTGGCATGCTCGCCCGTCAACAGCGGATGATCCCGCGAGTCCACGATGAATTGTTCCGGCACACCCGCTCGCGACAGCATGGGTCGCGCCGCCTCGTTGCCGTCGCAGCACCAGGTGGGCCCCGCACCCCGCGAGCGCAGCCAGCGCACCGCGCGCTGCTGATCCCTGCTGAGCCAGTACGGAGTCTTGCGGCTGCGAACCGTCACAACATCGCCCACCCCGGGCTGCCCGCGCAGCAGTGGCTCGCTCCAAGGGCCCGAGGTCAACACATCGACCGGGCCGCCGAAGCGCGCGCTCAAATCGTGAATGAGTGCCGTGACCAGCACCATGTCGCCGAACGCGCCACAGCGCACGACCAGCGGTCGCGCGCTTCTTGTGGGACCGGCCGAGCTCACGCCGCGGCCGCCGGCGCAGGGGCATCGACCACGCCCAGACGCAATTTGCGCCAGCCGCCGAAACGGTAGTACGCGGTGGCCAGGGTGGTGGACATGAGCGAGGCCAACGGAAAACTCCACCATATGGCCTCAGCCTGCCACCGTCCCAACATACCGTAGGCAAATGGCACGCGTATGCACCACAGAGAGATAATCAAAATGAACAAGGGCGGCATGACGGCGCCGGTGGCACGCACCGCGCCGAACAGCACCATGGACACACCGAACAAGACAAAGGACCACAGCACGATGACGTTCAAATGCGCCGCGATGATAATGGACGCTCCATTGGCCGGAAGGAACAGCCCCAGCGCCGGTCGATTGAAGACATAAATGATGGCAACCAACGTCCCGCCGAGCAGAAAATTGAACGCGACGCCGGTGAGGGCGACACGACCCACCCGATCCCATTGCCGCGCGCCCACATTCTGCGCCACCATGGACGACACCGCTCCCGCAATGGCCAGCGACGGCATTTGCACGTAATTCCACAATTGCATTGCCGCATTGAACGCCGCGGTTTCCTGCGATCCGAACCGGTTCACCAACGCCGTCAACGCGATCATGCTGGACGACACCACCAGCATTTGTAAGCCCATGGGAATGCCCTTGGTGACCAACAAGCGTACGAGCTTCCAATCAGGCTTGAATAGCTCGAGTTCATCCCGGTGTATGCACAAGAAATGCCGGGTTCTGTACAAGTGCAGCACCAGTGCAAAAAAGCTCGAGCCCTGGGCAATCAGGGTGGCCGTCGCGGAGCCCGCGATCCCCAACCGCGGGAACGGACCCCAGCCGAAAATGAGCAGCGGATTCAAGACGATGTCCAGGACCACCGACAAGCACAGATAGTTGAAAGGCGTGCGCGAATCGCCCGCGCCACGCAACACCGCCATGAGAAAAAACAGTCCTCCCATGAAGGGAAACGCCAGGAACACGATGCGTATATAGGCAACCGCGAAGGCCAAGGCGTCCGGCGGCGTGCGCAGCCACGCCAGCAACGGACCCGACATCGCGAATCCAAGAAGGCTCAGCGCCACCGTTAGGCCGAAGAAGAAGGCCGCGCTGCTGCCCACCACCCGCTTCGCTTCGGCGATGTTCTTGGCACCGACGCATTGCCCCACCATGACGGTGGAGGCAATGGAGAAACCGAACATAACGCCGAACAAGAGAAACATCACGACGTTCGAATTGCCCACGGCGGCAAACGCCGACTCGCCCAAAAACTTGCCCACCCATACCGCATTGACCGACCCGTTCACGGATTGCAGGACATTGCCGAATAGAATGGGCAGTGAGAACGCCAGCAGGGCGCGCGGAATCGAGCCCTCCGTCAATGACAACCTGGTTTTCACGAACTCTCCTGTGGACACAGCAGTATAATTCATCCATGCAACACCCTGCCGCCGTAGAGAGTCTGGCGCTCGACGCGCGCCGACTGGTGCGCTCCTTGTCGCTGCCGATTTTGGCGCCGTTTCTGGCCGATTGGCCGGAAGCGCAGGCGGCGACGCGCGAGGTCGCCAGGTCCTCGCTGCCGGTACTGCGCTGGCTGCCGACGATCGCCGGCGACGCGCGTGGCTTCGCGACGTCTCTCATCGGCGATCTATGCCGCGCGGCTTGGTCGTTGGAGTGGCGGCAGACCTATGCATCGCACGAGATCGGCACCGATTTCCTGGAAAATTACGGCTGGACGGAACTCATGGGGCGGCGCGCGCCCATCGAGGCCTCGCGAGTGGCCTGCGGTTTCCTGCTGCTCGGTCCCTCCACCCATTACCCGCGGCATGGACATGAGGCGGAAGAAGTCTACGTCCCCTTGAGCGGAACGGCCCGTTGGCAGCAAGGCGACGCCGTGTGGCGCGAAAAGCCGCCGGGAACTCTGATACACCATGCTGGAAACGAACCCCATGCCATGCACACCGATGCGGAGCCCTTGCTGGCTCTGTACCTGTGGCGTAGTGAACACTTGAATCAAAAGGCCAGTCTCAAACCGGAACTCATGCAGTAATGAATATCATCCATCAGCAATCAAGAATCCAATTACTCCGCAGCACCAAAGTACTTCCCAGCGCCAATTCGCTCCCCAGTGCCAAATCGCTCCGCGCGGCCAGATTACTCATCACCGTGGCGACGTTGCTGTTGTCGGCGGTTGGCACCGCGGGCGCGGCCGAATTCGATACGAGCGCGGTTCCCGCGCCTCTCCAAGTACCGGCGGGAGAAGTTCTCGCTATCCCGGCACGCGGCGTCGGCGTGCAGATCTACGAATGCGCGGCAGCCCAAGACGATCCCTCGCGCTATACGTGGACCTTGAAAGCGCCCGAAGCGGAACTCCAGGATGAATCGGGCCTGACCCTCGGCAAGCACTACGGCGGACCCACCTGGGAGGGCACCGACGGCAGCAAAGTGGTCGGCGAGGTGGTGGCGAAAGTGGACGGTCCCGACGCCGCCGCCATCCCCTGGTTATTGCTGCACGCCAAATCGACGTCAGGTAGCGGTATGTTCGCCCACGTCACCTCCATTCAACGACTACATTCGGTGGGCGGCAAAGCGCCGGCCACGGGCTGCGACGCCAAGCAGCTGGGCAAGGAGCTGCGGGTGCCGTATACCGCCGACTATCGTTTCTATACCGCCGATCCCGCCTCCCCCATTGGACTCTGGAAGACCATCGATGACAAAACCGGCAAACCCACGGGCTTGATCAGAATTTACGAACGCGACGGCAAGTACTTCGGCAAGCTCGAGGAGAGTTTCAAACCGGGCGCGGAACATCGCGTCTGCGCGGTGTGCACCGACGAACGCAAGGACCAGCCCATCATCGGGCTTTCCATCATTCGCAACCTGCAGCACGAGGACAATGAATACACCGGCGGCGACATTCTCGACCCGGAATCCGGCTCCGTGTACCGCTGCAAAATTCATCTAGAACAGGATGGCACTCGCCTGGTGGTGCGCGGCTTCATCGGGTTCTCCCTGCTCGGGCGATCTCAAACCTGGCAGCGGCAATAGCAGCGGCCGTGGCCGCCGCAATAGCCGCACGCCGGTAGCAGCCGCCCTTGGCAAGGTCACTCGCAGCCATTACCGGCGCCTCCAGCGGCATCGGCAGCGTGTTTGCGCGCCGCCTGGCGCCGCAGTATGACCTGCTGTTGATAGCCCGTCGCCGGGAGCGTCTGGATGAGTTGGCGCGTGAACTCAGCGCGCGGCATGGAACGGCGGTCACAGTGCTCGCCGCCGATCTGACCGACCGGGCTCAATTGCAACTCGTCGCCGATCGCCTGTCCAGCGAACCGAATCTAGGGATGTTCGTCAACAACGCCGGCTTCGGCAATCGAGGTCTCTTTTGGGAAACCGATCTCGACGCCATCGACAAGATGCACCGCCTGCACATTACCGCGAGCCTCAAGCTGATTCACGCGGCGCTTCGTGTCATGGTGAAGCAGAATCGCGGCGCGCTGATTAACGTCGCCTCGGTGGCCTCCTTCGCGCAGCGCGCGGGCAACGCGAGCTACGGTGCCTCTAAGAGCTGGCTGGCCACATTCAGCGAAGGACTGTATCTCGATCTGAAGAAGGCCAACTCGGCGGTGACGATTCAAGCGCTATGTCCCGGCTATACCTACTCGGGATTCCATGACCTGTTGGGCGAGGATCGGAACCGGCTCGCATCGCCCTCGTTGTGGCTCACGCCCGAAGCCGTCGTGGATTGCTCGCTCGCCGCCCTGCCCAGCCGCAAGCTATTCGTAGTTCCGGGTTGGCGTTATAAGTTACTCATCGCCGTGGTCTCCAAGCTGCCGTGGTGGCTGAAGATTCGCCTCGAGGCCTCGCAGGGTCATCGCAAGCCTTAACAGTCGCTGACGCCGCTGGCCCTGTCTCAGCCCCCGCCCTCTCTCATCCCGCCCGCAACTCTATCACTACCCTCAACCTACGCCCACATCCGAAAGACGCTGTCACTTGGAAACGGACGTGTCGATCCAAATCGGGTCGGTGTAGGCCCGCCGCCCCCGCTCATCCTCCACCACCAACGAGTACCAGGTGGCATGTGTAGTACTCGCGGGGAAAATCACATGCACCTCTCGGGGTGTATCGGCCGGCGACTGACTGGCGACTACCTTGCCCTCGCTGATGAGATCCACTCGCTTCACTCCGTCGACCGCGTCGAGATCGAAGGTCAAGCTGAACGTTTCGCCGGCCACCACCCGGTGCCGACTACCGAACATCATCGCAGGGAAGACCAGGGGGCCTCGAGTCACATAGCCGTGCCCCTCCTTCAAACTGGTGGCAAAGGCTCCGGCGCTGACGGCGCCATCAAGGTGCCCGTAAGTGCGTACCCGTCCGGACTCCGCATTCCACACATCGTGAGTGTCGGTACCGGCGGCCAAGAAATAGGGACGCCCGGTGCTCCAAGAATCCCACACCGCGTGCAGCACCTTGTCGTCATCTTCGGACGCCGAATCGTTGATCTCCAGCAGGTCGAAGCCGGGATTGAAGCCGCCGGGTGCCACTCCGTTGGCGACGCTGGTGAAGTAGCCATAAGGAATGAACGGGTGATTGACCTGCACCACGATGGCACCCTGGCGCCGCGCTTCGTGAAAAATCTCATCGACGGTAGCGACACTGGTATCGATCCGCAAGGGCTCGCCCAAGGTGAGAGGGTAGGCATTGAAATGCCCCCACGACGCTGACAACTCCACGCCGGGGATGAATGGCACACCGCGCCGATGCGCGATGTCCTGCAACGCCCGGTGGTTCACCGTGGAATCATGATCACTGACGAACAATAAATCGAGGCCGGCCGCCAGCTGCGATCGCGCCAAGTCGGCGGGCGGCGTCACCGCTTCAGCTTGATCCGCGTGATGATGCAGGTCCGCCGCATACCACCCCTTCGCGGGGGGATCGAATAGCCTGGTCAAGGCCACCTTGGCGGTGGTTGATTGTTTGGGTAGCACCTCGACATCGATCTGTCGTGGCGGCCCCAGAAAGCCGGCGCCCGAGGACACCGAGAACACGTACTTACCGGGAGCAATGGCCACATCGACCACGCCCTTACGATCGAGTTCGGTGAAGAAAGTCTGTCGCCCGAGGTATTGCACCGCCGGCTTTTGGCCTTCGCTGATTTTCAAACGCGCGTCCAATGGCTTGCCGTTGCGCGCGTCTGTGACGACGAAATGAATGCGGCCCGGCGCTTCCACATCGCGAAAATCGAGCACTTGATGAGAATCGGGCTCGACGTGCACGGGAACGGCGGGGCTTTGCGATGAATTCTTGGCCGTGGCGTACAGCGAGTAGTCGCCCGGCGGCAAAGCGAGGTCATAGGCACCGTCGCGTCCCGCCACCCACGCGTACGGCTTGCCGCTCTTTTCGATCACCACCACGGGGCTGTCGATCCGGCCGTCCCGACCGTGCACGAGCCCCTGAACATGCCCTGCCTGCAAGTGATCGTGTTCGATTTCCGTGCGCACAATGGGCGCCAGGTCACCGCTCGCCCGCACTTGCAGCCAACCTTCGAACACCCGGCTTTGTCCCGCGGCCAGGGTATGCAGCAGGTACAGATCGCGAGAGTCGTCTCCGACATGATCGAAGTAGGAGGCGTGCAGCGCGATCGCCCAATCCTCGTCGTAAGCCACCATCCAATCCGCCAGTGCGCCATTCGCCTTGCCCTCCGTCACTCCAGCCATGCCGGGTACGCTGAACAAGTAGCCGCTGCTGGGCCACAGAGTGAGGCCGGACAACAAGTCCGGCAAAGCCGCGTCGCCCTCATTGGTCATGGTGGTGCGAATTTCCACCCGATCCGAACCGGCGCGCAGGGTGTAGTCGGTCGAGATGACCACGCGACCCCAATCGCGCGCGGTATGGATGACGGCGCGCTCCGGCCCGCGCTCCACGATATCCACATGCTGGTACGTGGACGGCCACCCCGACCAATGATTGGGAATGAAATCCGCGAACACCACGCGGTCGCGCCCGATCTTGCCGTGCACCACGGGCGCCAGATCGATGAGAGCGCCGCGCGGCACCCCATACGGCGCCGCGGATTGCACCGCCAGTGCGAACGCCAGTTTTTCATTGACCACGGTAATGTCGCCGGCCGCCCGGGCGTCGCCGTGTTCGATGGGCGTCGGCCCCACCAACACTTGCACCGCCGCGGCGCCAGGTTCCACCGCGGTCAGCGCGAGCAACGCGACCGCGAACAGAACTCGCCTCCCGGGGATCAATTGGACAACAATCCGGTCGCTACCGCGGCAATGAGACCCAGGCCGAAAATCAGGCGATACCACACAAAAATCCAGGTGCTGCGACGCTCGAGGTAACGCAGCAAGGCGTAGATGGCCACGAAGGCCGTGATACTGGCGAAGGCCAAGCCTACGCCCAACGTGATCCAACCATCGGAGCCCAGACCGGACTTGTATAGCACTCGTAATTCGAAAAGCCCGGCCAAAGTAATGGCGGGCAAACCCAGCAGGAAGGAAAAGCGCGCCGCTGTTTCCCGCTGCATGCCGCAGAAGAGACCCGCGGTCAGTGTCGCTCCCGAGCGCGACACGCCGGGGACCACTGCGAAGGCCTGAGCCAGCCCGACGATAATGCCGTCGCGCAGCGTGATCTCGGCGAAGCCACGACCGTGGCGGGCGGTTTTTTCGGCAAGTGCCAACAGCAGCGACATGACAACCGACGCCACGCCGATGACCATTAAGCCGCGCATCGGCGAATGGCAGCCATTGAGAATGGGCTTGAGCAACAGACCCGCGATCGACAGAGGTATGGTGCCGATGAGTATGCCCAGCACCACCCGAAAGTCGCTGGAACCAAATTGGCGCGACACCACGGCACGCACGCTGGCGCCACCCAACGCGAGTATGTCCTTCCGGAAGTACACGATGACCGCCGCGAAGCTCGCCAACTGCATGGCCGCTGAAAATGCCGAGCCCGGATCGCGCCACCCCAGAATGCTGGGAATCACACGCATATGAGCCGTGCTGCTGATGGGCAAGAGTTCGGTGACGCCTTGGATCACACCCAGCACCGCCATTTGCAGCCAGGTCAGCTCCACGAAACCGAAATCGACGGCGGCGACTTGGTCGCAGGATGAATTGATATCGGTGGCGTTGCTCACTGCACAGTCCTATATAAGTTCAGAAATTTTGCCGCCGCCTTGTGCACATTGTTTTGCCAATCGTCGGCGGCCCCATGATCGGCGCCGTCGGTGACGTACTTGGCGCAGGCGAAGGCAGCACCTGTCAGCCGGCAAGCCTTGGCCAAGGCATACGCTTCCATATCGACCACATCACACGCCGCTTCGGATTGCACGGTGGCGAAGGAATCACCGCTGCCGCAGACCGCCGGCGCCAGGTGAGTAAACACCGATGCGAACTGCAGTGTCGCCGGTGTCGCGTCGAAGGGCGTCACTCCCAGCGCGAAGCCCAATCCGCGGACGTCCATATCTCGCTGTATGAATTCATGGCAAGCGACCATCGACCCGGCGCGATGGAGCCGGCTGCCGGCCGTACCGAAGTTCACCACGAGCGGCCAGGACTCACGAGCCTGCGCATAGCGCGACAGTTCACGGGTAAGTGCAATCGCGGCGTTCACCTTGCCCACTCCACAGTACAACACCGGCACTCCGGCCGACTCGAAAACGCCGTCGGATTCCGCCGCCAACGCCATGACCACGAGCGTTTTTGGCAAAGATTCCACCATCAGCAACTAGCCTGCACCATCTGTAACCAGACCGCCTTCAGTAACTAATCGACGCCCGCAGCGGCATATCCCGCCATCGGTAATCGGCGACTATCTTCAGATCGATCAACGCCGCCAGCCCCTTGACCGCGTAACCCGCGCGCTGGCAGAGCTCCGCCGACGCCGTCATGGTGCCTCCCGACGCCAATACGTCATCGACGAGCAATACCCGGCCTTGGCCTCGCTGCATCTCGAGAACGCCCGACCCGTACTCGAGATCGTAGGAAATATCGACCACGGGAGGAGGTAGTTTCCCCTGTTTGCGAACCAGCACGAAACCTTTCCGTCGATGGGTGGCGAGCGCTGCCCCGAGGATGAACCCCCGGGACTCGATGCCTGCGAGCGCATCGATCTCGCCCCATTCCGCCTCCGTCAACAATGAGTCCAGCGACTCGACGGCAGCATGGAAGTGATCTCGCAGCAAAGGCGATATATCGCGAAACAATACGCCGGGCTTGGGAAAGTCCGGCACATTGCTCACCAGTTGCCGCAAGTCGAACGCCATCAATGACTCGATGCCGCGGTGCCGCCCTTGGTTTTCTCGATGAACGCGGCCACGTTGGCATGCAGCGCCTTCAGATCCGGCTCATGGGCATACACCATGTGACCCGACGGATAGAAATGCATCTCGATGTTGCCTTGCAGGGAGTCCTGAATGGGCAGCTGATGCAATTCGAACACGGCAGCGAAGTACGGTGTTGCCAGGTCGTAATAGCCGCCGTTCATCATGACCTTGAGGTTGGGATTCTGTTTCATGGCAACCGCCAGATCGAGCATGACGTTGGGGATGGAGGGCAACTTCATCGGAGCACCTGGCGGCTGATGCTGGAAGTCCCAGTACTTGAACACATCCATTTCCGGCTTGAAGATTTTCTTGTCGCCGAACTTCAGCGTGGTGCGCACGTAATCGTTGAACGCCGACACATAGGCGGAGGAAATCGCCGCGGATTGCGGATCGTAATCCGACTCCTTGCTCATGGGGTCGATGGTGGGCCCGGCAAAACGGGTATCGAGCCGGCCGGTGGTGATCTCGCTGCCCATGAGGGTTTTCTCGAATTGGCCGCCGTTGACCCGCAGATTCGAACGCTCGATATAATCCGCCGGCAGGCCGATGTACGAACTCAACTTGGCCGCAATGGCGGTTTTTCTCTCCGGAGATAGCGTCGAACCGGCAGCCAACGCCTGTGAATATTCGCCCATGGCGAAATTTTCCACTTCCCGCAGCAGCGGCTCGATGGCGGCCGGCTGCGGATTCAGCTTATGGTGGTACCACGCCGTGGCGGCATAGGTGGGCAGTGCCAGCTCATAGGGCAAATCCACCCCCGGATTGAATTGCGGGCCGTCCACGCTGTCGTCGAAGTTGAGGATTTGGGACAGCAGTATTACGCCGTTCAAGTCCAGAGCCTTTTCATTTTCCAACACGTTCGCAAGCACCGCCGAGCGCGTCGTGCCGTAGCTTTCACCGAACAAATACTTCGGGGAATTCCAGCGAGAGTGCCGCGACAGAAACTCCACGATGAAGTTGGCGAAGGCATGGGCATCCTGATCCGTGCCATAGAATGCCTTCTCCTTGTCGGCGCCGCGCAGGTGACCGAAACCGGTTCCAGGAGCGTCGATGAACACCAGGTCGGTCGCGTCGAGCAGGCTGTATTCGTTATCCACCACTCGATACGGAGCCGCCGGCACATGCTTGTCATCCGGGGTCACTACGCGCTTCGGGCCGAAGGCCCCCATATGCAGCCATACCGTCGATGAACCAGGACCGCCGTTGTACACGAAGGTAATGGGCCGGTGAGTATCTTCCTTCGCACCACCGAAGTAGGCGACATACGACATGCTCGCCTCGGGCGGTTGCGGCGGCGGCGGTCCGGTGCGTTCTTCCTTGGGCAACGGTGCGTCATCGTCCATGGGATCTTTCACATGTACCACCAGGACGCCGACCTCGGCCTGGTAGGCCAGCGCGTGTCCGCCGACACTGATGGAGCCTTGGGTAGTCTGGTGCTCGTCCTTCAAATAACGCGGCGACTCGGTGGGTTCAGGCACCACCGCAATTTTGGTGTCGGGCGCATCGCTGGGCGCAGGCTTTTCGGCCGCCTCAACCACCGACACACTCAAGGCAATCAGCACGGATCCAAACAATACACGGCGTAGCCAGAAATTCATCGGCACTCCCTTCGATTTAGGTTAAATGGCAATACCGGTCCCTAAGACCGGCACGTCCCCTTATGGTTGCGGATCATAATATGCGACGACCCTGGCGTGCGCGCCGATTTGGACCCCTCGGGCCCGATTCGGGCGCCTCAGGCGATGTCGAGGAGCTTTTCGATTTCCGCTTGGAGTTGCGCTTGCTGGTAGGGTTTCGCCAGGCGCGGCAGGTTGGCGAGCTTGCTGGTGGGCAAATCAGTGTATCCCGTCGCCAATAAAACCGGCATATGGGGCCGCTTCAGGCGCACGATTTCGGCGAGTTGAATGCCGGTCATGCCCGGCATGGCCTGATCGGTCATCATCAGGTCGATGTCCCGCCGGACATCGATGATTTCCAACGCTCGCTGCCCCGAATTCGCCTCGATGACCACATGCCCCAGGTCCTCCAGCATGTCCACCGTGCTCATGGCAATCAGCGGATCGTCGTCGACCACCAAGATGGTCGCGCAGCGGCCCATGGGCGACGCTTGCGGCGGCACTTCGAGTACGACAGCGGGTTCGGTGGCCATGGGAAGCCATAGGGTCGCCACCGTCCCCACGCCGACTTCGCTGGCGAGGTCCAGGTGCCCTCCCAACTGCACGGCCAACCCATGCGTCATGGAGAGCCCCAAGCCCGTGCCCTTGCCCAGCGGTTTGGTCGAAAAGAACGGTTCGATGGCCTTGCTCAAGGTGACGGCATCCATTCCGCACCCCGTGTCCGCCACCTGCACGCGCACGAAGGTTCCCGGCGCAAGGCGAGCTTCGTCCTCGACGTCTTTCTGATCGACGCGGAGGTCGATGACGCCGCCGTCGGGCATGGCATCCCGAGCGTTGATGGCAAGGTTGAGGACCGCCAGTTCGACTTGGTGCGCGTCCACCGCTGCCGGCGGTAAATTCCGGTCGATGTGCAAGTGCAACGCAATCTGGGGTCCGAGGGATCGACGGAGCAATTCCTGCATGCCGCTGACCAGCGCGCCGATATCCGCCGACACCGTCTTCAAATCCTGCTGCCGCGCAAACGCGAGCATGCGCTGGGTTAGGGCCGCGCCGCGCTGCGCGCCCTGCATGGCGCCGTCGATCAAACGGCGGGTACCCGGTTCGTTCGGTAAGCGCTTGCGCAGAATTTCCAGGTTCCCCATGACTGCCATGAGCAGATTGTTGAAATCATGGGCAATCCCGCCGGTCAATTGGCCTACGCTTTCCATCTTTTGCGATTGCAGCAACTGTTCCTGCGTCTTTTCGCGCGCCGCCACTTCCGCCATCAGTTCACCCGTGCGCTCCGCCACGCGCTGTTCCAAGGTACGAGTCAGCGTGGAAAGGGCCGTACGCTCCGCCGCTAATTCCGCCAAGAGGCGCTCGCGCTCCAGTTCGGAGTTTTTGCGCGAGGTAATGTCCAACGACACCCCGACCAGCGATACGACGGTGCCATACACATCTTTGAGGGCCCGTGCGCGCACATCCACCCACTGTACGGAGCCCTCTTGCCTGACATTGCGATATTCGATGACGTAGTCCACACCCGTTTTCAGGGTGTGTTGCAGCGCCTGAGTGAGACGCTCCAAATCCTTAGGGTGCACGACCCGCCGCAGCTGCTCATAGGAGAATTCGCCGTCCGATGTCACACCCAAATGCCTGCGCGAGGAAGGCGAAGCCTGAAACATGAGAGTCTGAGCGTTCAGGCTCCATGAGCCCAGTCGCCCGGCCGTGAGTGCGATTTGCATTTGCTCCTCGCGCTCGCTGATTTCCTCCAATCGCGACCGTGCCTCGTACTGCCTGCGGCGTCCACGCACCGCGGCCCGCACCATGCTGCTCAAGGTCGTGGGATGAAACGGCCGCTCGATGAAACTCACGTTGCCCAATAACTCACCCAATCGCAGCGCCGCCGGATTGCGCTCCGGACCACCGCCCCGATGAGTAAGCAAAATAATGGGCATGTCCGACCATGCAGGCTGAACGCCCAAAAACGCCACCAGCAGCCGCAAATCCGCGCCCTGCAAGGCTTCATCGGCAATGATGGCGAGGCCGGCTCCTTGCTGAAGTTCGGCGGTGAGCTGGCCCAGGTCGGCGCAAATATCTCCCTTTACACCCATCTCCCTGAGCAGTACGACCGATAGCGGCGCGTCTCGCCCGTTCGGCGCCAATATCAGCGCTCGCAAGGGCAGTGCGGCCTCTCGACTCAAGGGTGCTTCCCATTGATCAACGGCGCGTGATCCCCGGCATATTGAGGTACGCCGCGCAACACTCCCTGAAACGCCTCCAAGGGCTCGCCCACCGACAGCCCCTGGTTATCGATGCGGTATTCGCGAATGGTTGACTCGTGATTGCCGGTGCGTTTCTTGATGACGGACACCGCGCGCAAGACATGGCCGCGGGCTTCGAAGTATCGCAGCAGAATGACGGCATCGGCCAAGTACGTGATATCGACCGGTGCCTGCATATCGCCCACCAGCCCATGTTGTGCGACCGTCATGAAGGTGGCCGCGCCACGCCGGTTCAAGTACTGCAGCAGCTCATGGATGTGCAAAACCAGCGAGTTTTCCTCCGGCATGGCGGCCTGATAGCCGTTGAGGCTGTCGATCACGATGGTTTTGATGTCTTTATCGTCGACCGTGCGGCGCACGCGATGCGCAAACTCGCCCGGTGAGAGTTCCGCAGCATCGATTTGTTCGATAAACAACTTACCGTCGTCGCGCGCGCGCTCGAGATCGATACCCATCGCCTTCATGCGATCGAACAACAGGCTCAATTCCTCGTCGAACAGAAACAGGGCCGCCTTCTCGCCGCGCGCCAATGCCGCCATGGCGAAGGTAATGGCAATCAGTGACTTGCCGGTTCCCGCGGGACCCAGGATCAATGTGCTGGAACCGGATTCGACGCCGCCGCCCAACAATGCATCGAACGGCGCGATACCGGTGGCTAACCGCGTCCGGGCATGCCGTTGCCGATGTTCGGCGGCGATGAGACGCGGAAACACGTTAATGCCGCCGGTGGTGATAATGAAATCGTGATAACCACCGCGATATTTTTGACCGCGGTACTTGATGACGCGCAACCGCCGCCGCTCCGCGCCATAACTGGGTGCATTTTCCTCCAGGCGCACTACGCCGTGCGCGATGCTGTGCACCGTTTTGTCGGTGGCCTCGGAGGTGAGATCGTCGAGCATGAGCACGGTGGTGCCAAGCTTCGCGAAATAATGTTTGATGGTCAGTATCTGGCGCCGATACCGCAGGGAGCTTTGCGCCAGCAAACGGATTTCCGAAAGGCTATCGATGACCAGGCGGCTCGGATTCGCGCGCTTGACGGCCTCGAACATTTGCTGGGTCGACTCACCCAATTCTAGATCCGAGGCATACAGTAAGCTTTGCTGCTGATCGCCGGTGAGCAAGCTCTCCGATGGCAGCAATTCGCACACCTGAATCTCGGGACCTAGAGTCCAGTGGTGTGACTCCGCGCCCGCCCGCAGCTCCCTTTCGGTTTCCGACAAGGTGATGTAGAGACAGCGCTCGCCGGCTCTTGCGCCGGCCAGCAGGAATTGCAACCCGACCGTGGTCTTGCCGGCGCCGGGCTCGCCTTCCAGCAAGAATAAATTCCCCCGAGAAAAGCCTCCGGCGAGGATATCGTCCAGTCCCTCGATGCCGCTCGCCGCCTTGGTACTCATGTCGCTCATTTTTTTATGTTTCTCGTGTAACTCATCGAGGAATACCCGCAGGCGTACAACCTCAATTAGACCCGCGCCGGTCGGTGGCATCGCTCGGACGCGGCCAGAAAACGCTGTAGGAATTCTCCGAGGGCGAGGCCTCCTGTCCTGCACCGGCGGTTCAGGTAGCATCCCAGCATGTACACATCGTTATCCCGAATCGTGATGCTCGGCACCTGCCTAGCCGTTTTGAGCCACAATCCCTGCGCTGGCGCTGCCGCCCCGGCGAAGTCCGCGAACGCGGCAGGCGCATCGGCGACCACCCATCCGGTTGCGCCCTCCCCGGCGCAGGCAGAACCTCTCGCCGCCGCCAGCCCGGCGGCTCCGCCAATCGCGGGCAGCCTGCCGCCTCTGACACCGCCGATGGCCTCGGCCCAAGTCATTCAAGTCCTGGACCAGGCGGTGGACTGGTATCGCACGCTGGGCACCCAACAACAGGCCGCGACTGAACCCAGCGACCTCTTGTTTCTCTACGACAATCGGCAAACGGCATCCAAGGTCATGGGGTTGGCCTTCGACATTGCCCGGGCTGATGCAGAGATGCTGGTCAAGGCTCCTGCGGCGACCCCGGATGGCGGCGGCGATTCCGCGGTGTCGGCGCAGAACCTTGCCCAACTGCGCAACAAATTCGACGGCCAGCAAGCGTCCATCCAAGCCGAATTGGACGCCCAGCATCGGTTGCCGGCCAAGACATCGGGAAAATCCAAAGTCAACGTGCAGGCCAAGATCAACGAGCTGCAGGGCGAACTGGATCTGGTCAACACCAAGAAGGGCATACTCACCACGATGAGCGCCCTCGCCGCAGGCGGGTCATCCAGTTCAGGCGATCTGAAGGCACAAATTGACGCCATGGCGGTGGCCATTCCGTCCGCCACTGCCGCCGCGTCCGCCACAACAACTGCGGCGCCGGCAACAGCGACTTCGGCGGCACTCCCTACAGCCCCAACATTTCTGGGTCCGGCCAGTGTGCAGGCTGCGGTGAATCGGTTCGGTCTGTGGGATCTGGTGGAGAACGCTTATCGCCTTTCCGAAAAAGCCGGAACGGTCACCTCCATCGATCAGCGCACGTCGGCTCTGCAGGACTCGTTCTCGCAAATTCGCGCATCGCTTCTGGATCAAATCAAAGCGCTCTCGGCGCGCGGCGATCAATTGGCGGCGCAAGCGGATTCCGCGGATAGCGCCACCCTGAACGTAGTACACGATCAACTCGACACTCTGGCCGATCAGTTCAAACAAGCGTCGGCTCTGTTGATCCCGCTGAGCCGGGAAGGCGCACTACTCGCCCAGTATCGGCGAAACCTGGCTAATTGGCGCGATGCCATCAAGCTCCAGTATCGAGAGGCGCTGCAAACGCTGGGTATTCGCTTGGGCGTGCTACTCGTGGCGTTGCTCGTGTTATTCGCAGCGGCGGAACTGTGGCGACATCTGGTGTTGCGCTATATCCAGGACCCTCGTCGCCGCTACCAGTTGCTGCTCTTGCGACGGATTGCGCTATGGTCCCTGGTCGTGATCGTCGTCGGCATCGCGTTTGCGAGCGAGCTGGGTTCCATCATGACCTTCGCCGGCCTGATCACGGCGGGTATCGCCGTGGCCATGCAAAGCGTGCTCGTATCCATCGTTGGGTACTTTTTCCTGATCGGCAAGTACGGCATTCGCGTCGGCGACCGTGTGCAAATCGGCGAAGTCACCGGGGAGGTCATCGATCTGGGGCTGGTTCGGATGTACTTGATGGAACTCGGAGCCAAGGGTACGGCCGGCCCGACGGGACGGGTGGTGGCCTTCGCCAACTCGGTGGTATTTCAAGTGTCCAGCGGCCTGTTCAAACAGATCCCCGGGGTCAACTTCAGCTGGCGGGAAATGGTGCTCACCCTGCCTCCCGGGGTGGATTTTGCCGCCGTGAAGGAGCAGCTGGTCGCCGTGGTCACCGAGGCGCTCAAGGATTATCACGGCGAAATACTGCGGCAAACCAAGGAAATCGCCCGCACCACCCGCTCGAGTTCCGCCGGGGACGCCCAGCCCCAGGTCCAGCTGCATTTCTCGGCCACCGGCGTTGAAGCCCATGTGCGGTACCCCGTCCACCTACAGCATGCCGCGGAAATCGACGAACGAGTGTCCCAGGCTCTGTCCAATGTGGTTTCGACGGCCGCCGCCGTCCCCCGCACCGGACATCCGGTCCCCTCCGGGTGAGAATGCTATCCTTGCCCGCTTTGGCGCCTTCGGCAGCTTCAGCAGGATACGGTTACGCATGATTTTGGTCATCGACGTGGGCAACACCCGCCTTAAATGGGCTTGGTTGACGAGTACCGGCCTGTCGGACCAACAGGCCATCGTGCACCGAGAGGCGAAGCCCGGACTTTGGACGGCGGCGCTGTTCGAATCCGGCCAAAAGCCCACCCGCGTTCTGGTGTCCAATGTCGCCGGGCCCGCTATGGCCAAGACCCTGACGCAACTCGCGAAAAAAACGTTCAACGTCAACGTGGAATTCGTCACGGCGGCGCAAGAATTTCATGGGCTGACCAATGGTTACCTCGACCCCACTCTCCTGGGTGCGGATCGCTGGCTGGCCTTGATCGGCGCTTGGACACTGGCACGCTCGGCGCTCTGCGTGGTCGACGCCGGGACGGCGGTCAAAGTCGACAGCGTGGACGCCGACGGCCAGCACCTCGGCGGCCTGATAGCGCCCGGCATTCACATGATGCGCGAAGCGCTCATGAACAAGACCAGCGACATTGCCAAGGCCGTCGAACACAGTACGCCGTCGTTGGCCGGCGTACTGGCGAACAACACCATCGGCGCCGTGTCGCGCGGCGCGGTTTTCGCGCTGGCGGGCATGGCCGATCGTGCCGCCGAGATCATTGAACAAAGCACCGGCGTCAAACCCAAGTTATTCATTACCGGCGGCGATGCCGGCATGATCACCGGCACCATGCGGGCCCACGGTGAAATCGTTCCGGATCTGGTGCTGCAAGGCTTGGCCGTGATCGCGGCACAGTCCGGGTAAGCGCTTGCGCCCCGGCCCGAGAAATCTCATCACGGACGTGCCGGGCCTGTTGGTGGGGCAAGCCACCGACGAACGAGCCGCGTCCGGAGTTACGGTACTCCACCTCGGCGGCGGCTGGCCCGCGGCCGTGGACGTGCGTGGGGGCGGTCCGGGCACCCGCGAGACCGATGCCCTTGCGCCCGAGAATCTCATCGGACGCGCACACGCCGTGGTGCTGGCCGGCGGTTCGGTTTTCGGACTCGCGGCGGCGGATGGCGTGGCCGCCGCCCTGTCGGAGCGGCGCATTGGACTCACCCTGAGGCCGGGCTCCCCGGCGATCCCCATTGTTCCGGCCGCGGTGCTGCACGACCTCGGCAACGGCGGCGACAAATCATGGGGACTCGATCCGCCCTATCGCGCCCTCGGCATGCAGGCCCTCGCTGCGGCCTCCGCGGATTTTTCGCTGGGCTCCGTCGGCGCCGGCCGTGGCGCCATGGCGGGACTCGTCAAAGGTGGCGTGGGATCGGCCTCCATCGACCTCGGAGAGGGTCTGGTGGTGGGGGCGCTGATCGCGTTGAACTCCATCGGTTCGGCTCTGATGCCGGATGGCAAGACCTATTGGGCGTGGCCATTCGAATTGGATGGTGAATTCGGCGGCGCCCAACCGCCGGCCACTCCCTTGCGCATCGTCGACCCCGCGCCCGACGAGTCCCGGTTGAACGCCTTGGGCCGGCTGCAGCCCGGCGCGAACACCACGCTGGGTGCGGTGGCCTGCAGCGCGACGCTGACCAACGCAGAATGTAAACGCGTTGCCATGATGGCGCAGGACGGCATCGCTCGCGGCGTTCGGCCCGCACACACCCCCTTCGATGGCGATACCTTATTCGCTCTGGCCGGCGGCGCGGTCGAACTCGACGCTCAGAGGCAACGAGCGGCACAGGTGGGACGCATCGGATCCGCGGCCGCGGACTGTGTGGTACGCGCCATAGCGCGCGCGGTATTTCATTCCCGCTGAAGGTATGGTCGAATAGCTCCCGTAGAACCACAAACGCGAAGGAATGCGGCATGCTCGGACCCATGAAACGGATTTTTATTTTATTGCTGGCCTACGCACTCGCCGGCTGCGCCATCAGCGTCGACCGCATGCACTTTTATAACGGCATGGTGACGGTCGGAGGCGAAGGCGCGCGGTTCGAAGAAATCCCAATGACCGCCATACGTCAAAAGGATCGCTTCTATGTGGTGGAGCGACTCGCATGAGTTCGACATCACCGCATAGTCTCGCGTCAAGTGCATAGTCTCGCGATAAACGAATAGTCTCCCGTTAAATCGGCGCGGCCCCGATGCGTGGGGTGGCGGCGATCAACGCTCGGGTGTATTCATGCTGCGGAGATGCGAACACCTGCGCCGTGGCGCCTTCTTCGACGATTCGCCCTCTCTGCATGACATAGACCCGGTCGGCAATGGCTCTCACCACATTGAGATCATGCGATACGAATAAATAGGCGAGTTTCAGCCGCGCGGACAAGTCATCCAACAGGGAGAGGATTTGAGCGCGCACCAACACATCCAGCGCCGACACCGCCTCGTCGAACACGATCACCGCCGGTTCCGTGATGAGTGCTCTGGCGATCGCGATACGTTGCCGCTGACCGCCGGAAAATTCATGCGGAAATCGCGCCGCGTCCGATGGTGCCAGCCCCACTTGCTCCAGCACCATGGCGACGCGGCGCCGTCGCTCAGCCGCGTTCGGGGCGGCCTCCACCAAGTAGTACGGCTCGGCTATCAAACGTGCCACCGTCCACTGCGGATCGAAACTGCCGTACGGATCTTGAAACACGGCCTGGATGGAGCGGCGCAGACGCCGCAGCGCCGAGCCCCGCGCCGCCGAGAACGCCTCGCCCAACAGCCGTACTTCACCGGCCTGAACCGGGTCGAGCGCGAGAATGGAGCGCAGTAAGCTGGACTTGCCGGATCCCGACTCGCCCACGAGGCCGACATTTTCACCGGGGTAGAGGGTCAATGACACTTGATTTACGGCACGCAATGCGGGCGGCGCGGACCACAGCGAGCGACGCCGGCCAGGATAGTCGCGCACCAGGCCGCGCACCTCCAGGATCGGATTAATCGCAGCCCCTGCGGCGACAGCCGCATCACTGAGCGCGGCGATAGCCGTACCGCCGACCGCGACGGCAACCGCAAACGCCGGGGTAACCGCCTTCGGCGCCAGTTCCGCCGCCGCCAGCAAGGCTTTGGCGTAGGGGTGATGCAGTTGCCGCAGAGCCGTGGACGCGCCTGTCTCGACAACGGCGCCGTCTTGCATCACCGCCACCCGATCCGACACCTGGCTGATCACCGCCAGATCGTGACTGACCAAGATGAGACCCATACGGCGCTCGCGCACCAACTCTCGCAGCAGCACCAACACCTGCGCCTGGGTGCTCACGTCCAACGCCGTGGTCGGTTCGTCCGCGATGAGCAATGCGGGTCGCAACACCACGGCAATGGCAATCGCGACTCGCTGGCGCTGGCCGCCGGACAGCTCGTGCGGATACCGATCGCCCGTCAAATCGTCCCGCAGGCCCACCGATGCCAGCGTCTCACGCGCCAGGGTGTGTGCCGCGGCACGCGACGCCGCGCCGTGTAGCCGCACCGTTTCGGCCACTTGATCACCCACACGCATGAGGGGATTCAACGCCGTCATGGGTTCCTGGAAGACCATGCCGATGTCGCGCCCTCGCATGGCTTGCAGTTCAGCGTCGGTCATGGCGCCGATGTCCGCGCCCCGCAATCGAAGGGACCCGCTCAGCCGAGCCCGAGGCGGCAGCAGGCGCAGCACGGCGAGAGCCGTCATGGACTTTCCCGAGCCTGAAGCGCCCACCAATCCCAACACCTCACCCGCCTGCACTTGCAGGGACAACTTTTTGATGACGTGCACATCGCCGATGTGCACGTCGAGCGAGTCGATGGCCAGCAGCGCGGTCACGACGCTCGCCTCGACTTCAAACCGTCGCCCAACAAATTGAGGCCGAGCACGAAGAACAACACAGCGAACCCCGGATACAGCGCCAGCGACGGCGCCAGCGCGGTCAGGGTCTGTGCGTCATTCAGCATGCGTCCCCAACTTATGCCGGGCGGCTGCGCACCCAGACCCACATAGGATAGGCCTGCCTCGGCGATCACGCCCAGCGAGAACTGAATGGTTCCTTGCACCACCAGCAATCCCACCAAATTCGGCAGCACGTGCTCGACAGAAATTCGCGAGTGTCCTTTGCCCGCGACTCGTGCCGCCAGGATGTAATCCCGGGTCCATAGACCCAGGGCACCGCCACGCGTCACGCGTGTGAACACCGGGATGTTGAATACGCCAATGGCAATAATCGCGTTGACGGCACCAGGGCCGAAAACCGCGGTAATGAGAATGGCCAGCAACAGCGAGGGGAAGGCGAATATCAAATCGTTGCCGCGCATGACGAGTTCGTCGAGCGTCCCGCCGCGCGCCGCCGCCAGCAATCCCAGAGGTACGCCCACGAGTACGCCGATGATCACCGACAGCAAGGCCACGCCCACCGAAATCTTGGCCCCCGCCATGATCATGGACAAGACATCGCGCCCCAATTGGTCGGTGCCGAACCAATGATGCCAATTCGGCGCCTGCAATTTGTCGACGATGTTTAAGGTCGCCGGATCGTAAGGCGTCCAGAACCACGCGACGATGGCCATGGCGAGGTAGGACAGCGTAATCGCCGCGCCCAACGTAAAACCGCCGCCGCGTCGCTGCGTCATGGACCGCGAGTCTCGCGCAAGCGCGGATTCACCAGCGCATAGAACAGATCCACCGCGAAGGTCACGAGCATGACGGCGATGACCAGAATGACCACCACGCTCTGCACGACGATGAGATCGCGTTGAACAATGGCCTGGAATACCAGCCGTCCCAGCCCCGGCAGGAAAAACACATTCTCGATAATGACGCCGCCGGCCAAGAGAAAGGAGAACTGCATGCCGAGAATGGTGAGCACCGGCACCAGCGCATTCGGCAACGCATGCCGCCACAGCACCTGCCACTCGCCGGCACCTTTGGCGCGGGCGGTGCGAATGTAGTCCTCGTGCAGGGTCTCGATTAGCGAGGCGCGCAAGACTCGGGCAAGAATGGCTGCCTGCGGTGCGGCCAAGGCGATGGCCGGCAGCGTCAAGGCACGCAACGCCGGCCACACTCCTGCGCTCCATCCGGGAAAGCCGCCGGCCGACACCCAGTGCAAGGTGACGGCGAACAGCAGCACCAACAGCAATCCCAGCCAGAAATTGGGCACGGCCAGGCCCACCTGCGTGAGACCCGTCAGCACCCAGTCGCCGAGGGTTCCACGCCGGGCCGCGGCCATCAGCCCAACGGGAAACGCGACAGCGGTGGAGAGCAGCAGCGCGTACAGGGCCAGCGGCAGCGACAATTGCAAGCGCTCGGCAATGAGAGTCTGCACCGGAATGCGATAGGTATAGCTCGTACCAAAGTCGCCGTGAAACAAACCGCCCAACCACAGGAAGTAACGTTCCAAGGGCGCTGCGTCCAGGCCCAGTTGATGTCGCATGGCGGTCATGGCGGCGGGATCCGCCTGCAATCCCATCATGAAGCGCACCGGGTCGCCGGGTACCACTTGAATGACGAGGAAAATTACGGCGGTCGCCACCAGTACCGAGACCGCCAGGATGGCGACTCGCCCGCTCAGGAAAACCAAACCAAAGCGCCGCGCCGCCAATCCCAACAATGCCGCGACGGACAAAGCCGCCAACCCGCCCATGATGCGAAAGGACTGCGGCTCGCTCGCGCGAAGGTCAGCGCGTGCCGGCGGGATGGCGCCGTCATAATGCGCCGTCTTCAAATCGATAACACCGAGAACGTTGTCGAAGCTCAAGCCCTGGATCCGCGCATCCCACACCGCCAACTGGGGATACTGGAAAAGGTACCCATTGACGGCATCGTCCGCCAAGCGATGCTGAACCTGTTGCAGCAGGTCGCGGCGCCGGATTGGATCGACGGTGTCTTCCAACTCGGCGATCAATGCCTTGAACGGTGCGCTCGAGTAACCGAAGTAGTAATCGTCCCGGGCATAAATGTCGTAGTCCATGGGTTCGGCGTGCACCACGATGCTCATGTCGAAGTCATGACGCGCATATACCTGGTCCAGCCACTGAGCCCACTCCAGGTTTTCGATGTGCGCCTGTATGCCCACCTCGGCCAATTGCGCCGCAATGATCTCGCCGCCGCGCCGCGCATAACTCGGCGGCGGCAACTTGAGCGATACCGCAAAGCCATGGGGATACCCCGCCTCCGTCAAAAGCCTCATGGCCCGCGAGACATCGTGCGGATACTGACCGGTGAGATCCACATAGGCGGGATTCCGCGGTGGAAAGTGGCTGCCGATCGGCGTGCCGTAGCCGAACATGGCGCCATCGATGATGGCTTTGCGATCCAGCGCGTGCGCGATGGCGCGGCGTACCCGCACATCGTTCAACGGCGGCCTGCGATTGTTCAATGACAGAATGGTCTCGCCTTCCGTGGGTCCGACGAATACCTTGAAGCGCGGATCCGCGGCGAACTGCGCGAAGCTCTCCGGCGCCGGATAGTAGTGGAAGGCATCGACATCGCCGGCCATCAAGGCCGCGTAGGCTGCGCTGGGATCCCCGATGAACTTGAAGGTGGCCGCATCCAGCGACGGCGCCCCGCCCCAGTAGTCGGCGTTGCGCGCCACGGTCAACGAGTCGCCGCGCCGCCACGCCGAGAAGCGAAAGGGGCCTGTGCCCACCGGATGCGACGCATTGGTCGCAGCGGAATCCGGCGACACCATCACCCAAGAGCCCCAGGCCAGGCTTTGCAGCAAGCTACCTGAACGCCGGCTCAGTGAGAGACGCAGAGTTTGCGCGTCCACAACCTCGATGCGCTGAACCGCTTCCAGGCGCGACTTCTGCGGGTTGACCGAATCGGCCGCCAGCCCGCGCTCCAGCGAGAATTTTGCCGTCGTTGCATCGAAGGGCCGACCATCGTGAAAGCGCACGCCCCGGCGCAAATGAAACGTGTACACGGTACCGTCGTCCGACACGTCCCAGGACTCGGCCAGCAGCGGCACCACCGAACCGTCCGCGGCGAATTGCACCAGGCCCTCGTATAAATTGCCGTACAAGGCCTGGGAGATTGCCGCCGCCGGATTCGCCGTGGGATCGAGGATGGGCGGCTCGAGTTGCATGCCGATGGTTACGCTGCCGGCTGCGCCGGCGCCGGTGGGGACGGCCCACAGCGCTAACGCCAACAGCAGCACTGCCCACCTGGGCACCACCCACGTGGGCATCACCGACCTCGGCGCTCCTTGCCGCGGCGCCGCCCATGCCGGCGCCCGCCATCGAGCCGCTGCGCTCACGCCGTCTCGTGCAGCAAAGACCACGCAGCCTGTGCCATGACCTTGGCGGAGTTCACCATATCGTCGATGACCACATACTCGTCCGGCTTGTGGGCGAGATCCAGAATGCCGGGCCCGTAGGCGATGCATTCCTTCAACTTGCCCACGCGATCGATATGTTTTTGATCGTAGGTGCCGGGTGAGCAAATGAATTCCGGCTCGCGGCCGATGACCCGGCGAATCGCGGCCGCGGTGGCGCTGGCCACCGGACCATGGCGGTCCGCCATGGTGGGAATGACTTCGAAGATGTCGCGAATGCTGTATTTGAAGCCCGGCCGGTGCGCCGCCAAATCCTCGAGCAAGTCGACCATCTCCTGCTTGACGCCGTCGAGGCTCTCTTCGATCAACAGGCGGCGATCGATAATCATGCGGCAAGAGTCAGGCACGCACGCAGACGGATACCCTTCCGTTTGTTCCATCGCCCCGCCATGAATGGAATTGATATTCATGGTCGAGTGGCGCGCCCCCGACGGCACCACCGGCATGTCGGTGGTGCGCGCGAGCAGCTTCGGATACAACTCCCGCTCGAAGCGCTCTATAACGGCGTTCATGTGTCTCACGGCACAGTCACCGAGAAACGGCATGGACCCGTGCGCGATGCGGCCGTGAGTTTCTATTTCCGCCCACCACACGCCACGGTGGCCGATGCAGACCCGATCCACATTGAGAGGCTCGGGAATAATCACATGGTGCACCCGCGGCGGCGAGAACCAGCCGCGTTCCGCCAGGTAGTGCACTCCCCCGTAGCCGCCCGACTCCTCGTCCACGGTTCCCGAGATTTCCAGAGCTCCCGGCAAGTCGGCGCCGGAGTCGATCAGTGTCTCGACCGCGATGATCGACGCCGCCAGTCCACCCTTCATGTCGCACGCGCCGCGTCCAAAGACCTTGCCGTCTTGCACCACTCCGGCGAAGGGATCCAGGGTCCAACCCGCGCCGGTCTGCACCACATCGATGTGGCTGTTGAAATGCACGCAGCGACCCGATCGGGCGCCCTCGCGCCGCGCGACCACGTTGATGCGCGGGTAGCGGTCACTATCCCCCGGAGTGCCCGCCGCGCGCACGTAGTCGACAGTGAAACCGCGCGCCTGCAAGCGCCGCCCAATGTATTCGGCGCACGGTTGGTAGGCTTCGCCCGGAGGATTGATGGTCGGGAAGCGAATCAATTCGCGAGTGAGTTCGACGAGTTCCTCGCGCCTGCCCTCGATGACTTTGAATATGCCGTCTATGGTGTCGTGGGGCACGGGTATCCCTAGGAATGCCGTGAACGGGTCAGGGCTGCGCGCACCGCGCATTGTTCGGCAAGGTCGGTCAAACCCAGCGTGGCATATACGAGACTGAGAGCCGAGTTAACCGGCACGCCGTCGGGATCGGCACGGCGTCGCAACTCCAGCATTTGCTGCGCCACCACCCATCGTCCACTCCTGACGGCGGCATCCAGCAGCAACAACTCGAACAAGTCGCGCTGCGCATGGCTGCCGCCCGCTTCCATCATGCGCGGCATGGCCGCCCCGAGGTGCCGCCAAGCACCGTCGAAATCTCCGCGCGCATGAGCGTACAGGCCTTCGCTCGCGGGCAACGCGACATCCCGCCACACTTCCCGCACGAAGGGAGCGGCCTTGGCCGCCCGTTGCCGCACGGATTCCAACAGCTCTTCGGCTTCGACGCGGCCGGCCCGCGCCAAGCCATAGACATACTGCATGGTCAGAAACGGCAGCACGGTATCGCGCGCCCGCGACGCCAGGTGAGATCCGAGATCCTGCCACCGCTCACCCACATCGATACCGGTCACTTCCATGCGCGCGAGCAGCGACACCGCGCCGATTTGATCTTGGGAATAGTTCTTGGCTACCCCCCAACAATGCTGGTCGTAGGCCTCGAGCGCCGTCGTGTAACGTCCCTGGCTGAGATAGAACAGGGCGAGATGCCACCAAAGATGCGTGATCATGAAGGAATTGAGGTCCACCCAAGTGTCCTGCATCCCCTCGAGAAAGGTCGCACCTTCATCGATGCGGCCGCGCGTCAGCATGACATGCGCGAGCGCGTGCTGCGCCCACGGCTCCTTGCGTCGTAGATTGAGCGCGGTGCGAGCAGCTCGCTCCGCCTCGTCCAGCAAGTGACATTGTTCGTATGCGAAAGCGACCATGCCGTGCATGTAGGCAACGTCGCTGTTGCTGCTCAGCACCCGCAGCGCCGCCCGCAACATCTGCGGAGAATTGCCGCGGTTGAACTCGAAATACTGATGAGTTTTCACCGCGACCAAATCGCGCGGAAACTCTTGCCCCAGCGACTCGCACAATCTCAAGGTCTCGGGTAAATCATCGGCCGCCCAGGCGGCCAGCAGCGCCGTATTCAGTTGTTCGCGCCGCGTCGCCGCGGGTGCCGTTCGTTCCGCCGCGTCTAGATACTTGGCGGCGCGCAATGCCGCGTCCGGGGCTTCGAGGAACATCCATAGAAAGCCGGCGTATACATTTGCTAGGCAACACTCGGGATCGGCATCGGCGGCCGCGAGGATTCCCTCCGCACGGGTTTCGTAGCCGAGGTAACCCTCGATGAATTCGTCGAGGGCGCGCACCGACGAATCGCGCGCCGCAGTCACGGGATTTCCCAGAGAGTCTTGCCGCATGCTTCCGATGATACCTGCTTCGAGCCGCAGCGGCGCAAGCTCAGCGCGATGCGCGAAGAAACTCCGCCACGTCCGTGGCCGAACGTTTCGGAATCTCTATTTGCGGCAAGTGGCCGACCTGCGGGTAGATGATGACTTTCGAGCCCGGAATGGCCGCCGCGAACTTTTGCGCACTGGCCGGTTCGATCAGCACATCGCTGTCGCCGTGCAGAATCAACGTAGGGACCTTGATGGTTTGTAGCGCCGCCGCGGTGGCTTGGTTGAAGCCGGCCGGGTTGAGCGCCATGAGAATGGCGCGGTGTCCGGGAGCCCGCTGAAATTCCGCCCAGCGATCGACCAACGCAGGAGTGATCACGGACTTGTCGTACACGTCGACCTTCAGGCCGCTGTCGATGAGAGGCCGATTGTCGATATTGCGCAAGATCGCCCGACCGATGGGATATTTCAGGATCTTGAAAGCCAAAGGAGTTTCACCCGGCGGCTTCTCATTGGGGAATCCGGCGGCGTCCACCAAGATCAAGGCAGTGAGACGCTCCGGGTGGCGCACGGCAAACTGCCACGCCACTCCACCGCCCATGGAGTTGCCTGCGACCGCGAAGGGCGGCAGCGCCAGCCGCACCGCGAAGGCGTCGACCAGATCGGCCAGCCCGACACCGCTCAGCTGGAAGCCCTCGGGCGCGCGTGTCAGCCCGTGGCCGGGAAAATCCAGGCTAATGACTCGGAATTGCGGCTTGAGAACCGGCACCCAACCCTCCCAGCTGGTGTACGAGTCGCCGAAGCCGTGCAGCAGCACCACCACGGGCGAAGTAGGGTCGCCATCATCCTGGTAGTGCACATGGAAGCCGCCGGGGAGGTCCACGAAGTGCGACGTCCCGGTGGTGTACTTCGCTTCCAATGTCTCATAGGGAATGTCCGGTCCGCGCAGCTTGAGCCACGCGGCCACGGCCGCCAGGACGACGATTGCAATAAGTATGCCTATCACTCTCAACATATCAGTACTTGTAGTTGACGCGGATGCCGAAAGTCGCGGGCTCTCCAGCCTGCGCCACCTCCGTGCCCGGCAGGAAGAAATTCCGCGTCACATCATAAGCCTTGTTGAAAATGTTCCTGCCCCACAACGTGACGGTCCACGGCGCACCGCTGGCCGGCGTCAGCGACAGATTGGCGTTGGTCAGCCAATACTTCGGGATGGTGAAGTCATTGCTGCCGAGAAGATAGAACTGACTGTAGGTATCGTGAAAGCTATAGTTGGATTCGGCCGTCACCTTGTAGTTGGCCACATCCCATCCATAGCTCACGTCCCCACCGTAGGTCCACTTTGGCACGCTCAAGGGGCGGCCATCGTAGTTGACGTTCGACGAGTCGAGCAGCGTGCTGGTGTAATAGCCTTCGACGAAGCCCGCGTATTGTGTGACGGACAGGCCCGCCAACGGGTGCCACTCGACTTCCAACTCCCCGCCGTTGAGCCTGGAATTCGCGTTCACGAAACGGCCGATGTAGGACCCTGACAACTCATCCAGCACCTTGCCAAGGATCTGCTGGTCCCTGTAGCGATAGACGAACAGCGACGCATCGACACGCAGGGTGCGAGTCACATCCGATTTGATGCCCACTTCGTAAGCCGTGAGCTTCTCCGGCTCGAAGGCTTCCGCAGCGGCGCCCGAAGTCGTGTTATGGGCGGTGAATCCGCCCGACTTCACGCCGCGGCTGATGCTTTCGTAAATCAAGGTATCTTCCGTCGGCGTCTCATCGAGTTCAAACTTGCCCGAGGGCAGATTGGACGTCGTGGTCTGGGGGGCTACGGCACCGCCTGTAAAAGACGGCAGGTCGATTCCGACCAAGACGCCGGTGTTGAGACCGCTCAATTCCCGTGTCTCGTGATCCTCGCGCACACCCAGAGTCGCCTTCAACACATCATTGAAGCGATAGTTCACCTGGCCGAACTCGCCGATGGAATGCACATTCTGGTTATAGCTGGTCGCTATGATATCCGTGCCGGGCGGTAAGCCGATGTCGGCATCCGTAAAGTCAGAGTAAAAATTTTCGGTCAGGTTTTGATTCGAGTAAAATACGCCGCCGACCCAACCGAATGGGCCGGTGCCGTTGGATGCAATGCGCAGTTCCTCCGAGAACACATCCAAGTCACTGTGGAAGTACTCGTCCGAGTCGTAGTACTGAGTCGCATCCCAATCACCGTATTCCCGGCGGATCATTCTGTCGTAAGAGGCGATGCTCGTGATCTTCGCGCCCCCCAGATCGACATTTGCCGTAAGATCCGCGCCGTCGTTCGAGTTATCGAGCCCCGGCTTGGCGTCGGCGCTGAGGCCCACCGCCTTGGCGAAAGCCGGGTCCAAGCTCCAGCCGGTGACGTAGCGCGAGCTATCCGCTGGAATGACTGGGCCGCCGGCACCGCCGTTGTACGGTGTATAGGGCTGAATCAAATGCAGCCCCGTCTCATCGGACTTGTCCTCGGCAACGTGCACATTCAGACGAAAATTCAAGTTCTCCGCCGGATCCCACTCCAATTGACCACGCACCGCATACTTGTCCTTGTTGCCGAGACTGGCGCCGGACACCCGGTCACGTTGCCACGCGCCGCCCTGCTCGGTGGCGAATGACAGGCGCCCCAGAAGTCCCTCGGCTAAGGCGCCCGAGACGAAGCCCTCTCCGGAGAAATCATTATGCGAACCATATTCCGCGGTGAAGCCCGCGTGGGTATCGGCGGTCGGGCGGTTACTGATGAAATTGATTTCGCCACCGGTGGTGTTGCGCCCATATAGCGTGCCCTGCGGCCCGCGCAGGACTTCAATGCGGTCGATGTCGAACAGCTGGCCCTGGGTCTGAATGGGCAACGCCAGCGACACATCGTCCACGCTCACTCCGATAGGCGAGGCATTATTAGAGGTGTAATCGAGAAAGCCCACGCCTCGAATGCGATATTGCGGCTGGCCACTGCCGAACGCCGGCTCGACCTGGAGGCTGGGAATGGAATTCTGCAGATCGTTGACGTAGGTGATCGACTTGCCCGCCAAAGAAGCACCAGACAGCACCGAAATCGCGATACCGACATTTTGAGCGGATTCCTCCCGCCGTTGTGCTGTCACAACAACCTCACTGAGGGCATCCGCCGCCGCGCTCTCGGCCGGCTCGGCGACAACGGGCATGTTGGCCAGCAAAGCGCTGGCAATAAGGCCCGCGGTCGTCAAAACACGTAAAGACATTCAAATCTCCTACAATAATAGAGTCAGCATCCGCCATTTGTGGCAGCCACGCATCATCCAGCATGACGCGATGCGGCGGAACTGACATTTTTGAACCTGCAAATAGAAATTGGTTATGTGTCGGGCCGACCGCGTCGGCCTCGGTCGCGAATTTCTGTAGGAAATCTGCCAGCAAATGGCTGGGCAACTTCTCGGCCGGCGTAATGCGGTTAGACTGGAGCCACTAAAAGGGGATCAGGGAAATCAAATGTCTCGACGCCTGTGTTCCACTGTAGCCGCAGCAGGGATGCTCCTCGCTGCCGTGTTGCCCGCGGCTGCCGACGAATCGCCGCTGCCGGTCGCCGACTATGGCGTGTCGACCATCTGGCAGTTGGGCGGCATCGGTGCATGGGATTATCTGGCGTTGGAACCCAGCGGCGCACGCCTATTCGTGAGCCGGGGCGACCGCGTCGATGTGGTCGAGACAGTGAACGGACGACGCGCGGGAACGGTGCCGAACACCGCGGGTGTTCACGGCATCGCGTTCGCGCCGGAGTTGAAACGCGGTTACACCAGCAACGGCCGCGCCAACACCGTGACCGCCTTCGAGTTGGACACCCTGCACGTCATTCAGGAATCGGCCGTGGCGGGCAAGAAGCCGGATGCCATTCTGTACGAGCCGCGATTGCAGCATGTCTTCACCGCGAATGGCGACAGCAACGACATCGACGTGCTGGACCCCACCACCCTGCAGGTCGTGGCGAGCATCGCGCTGCCGGGAAAGCCGGAATTCATGGCCACCGATGGGGCGGGGACCGTTTTCGGCAACATTGAAAGCGACCCGGGAAAAATGGTCGCCATCGACGCCAAGACGCTCAAAGTCCGGGCCACCTGGCCTTTGGCGGGCTGTTCCAACCCCACCGGGCTCGCCATCGATTCGGTCAATCATCGCCTGTTCTCGGTGTGCGCGAATCAGGTCATGGCGGTAACGGACTCGGTGACCGGTAAACCGGTGGCTCGGGTATCCATCGGGGATGGACCTGACGCCGTCGTCTATGATCGCGATCTGCGATTCGTGTTCAGTTCCAATGGGGCCGACGGCACTCTCACCGTCATTCATCAGGAAACGCCCGACAATTACAGGGTCATTGCCACGGTACAGACGCAGAAGAGCGCCCGAACCATGGCCATGGATCCCGCAACGCATCGCATTTTTCTCGCGGCCGCACACTTGGGAGATACTCCTCCGGCGACGCCGGACAACCCGCGTCCGCGACCGAATATTGTTCCCGACACTTTCGTCATCTTGGTGGCCGAACCTAAATGAGCCGAGCAAGAACTGAAATGAACCAGCCGATGAGCGCCGGCGCGGCCAACGACCGAATTCATGTGGTGTGTGGACATTGCAACTCGGTGGTGGGTCTGCCGGCACAGCGGGTAGGCGAAGCACCTCGCTGCCCCAGCTGCCATTTTGCTCTTTTCGAAGGGAAGCCCTACTCCCTGAACGAGGCCAACTTCGTCAAACATGTCGGCCGCAGCGATTTGCCCGTGGTGGTCGACTTCTGGGCACCTTGGTGCGCGCCCTGCCGCGCCATGGCACCCGCCTTCGAAACCGCCGCGCGGCGCCTCGAGCCCGGATTGCGCTTCGCGAAACTGAATACCGAAGATCAGCCCGCGATTGCCGCACGCTTCAACATTCGAAGCATTCCCACCATGATCGTGTTTCGCGGCGGCTGGGAGGTCGCACGTCACAGCGGCACGATGGACGTCACCGCCATTAACAACTGGTTGAAAACCGTCGTTTTTCTCCCCGGGCGGGGCGAGCACTAAGGCGCCCGAAGCGCGCTGCGCCAATCTCAGCCAGTCTTGCGAAACAGCAGTACGAAGCGATCCGTCTTACCCAGCATCACCCCGCGATAACTCACCTGATCGCGCTTATCGTCGGGGCGCCGCAGCACATCGCTGCGGCTCACCAGCTTGAATCCGTGCGACTCGAAGTCATGCACCGCGTACGAGTCTTCGATGCGATGCAGGGCCGACGCATCGCTCGCTCCATGGCCGGCCTTCGCCGAGTGATCCACCACCAGCAGCACGCCACCCGGTTTGAGTGCGGTCGCCAGCTGAGTGAGCACGACACTCGTGTCGATTCGCGGCCATTTACCGGAGGAATCCACCCAGTACAAATCGTGGTAGACCTTCACCAACATGACCGCGTCGAGATCCGCCGCCGCGAGATGCATGTCGTTGAGATCGACCGTCTGGTGCTGCACATTGGGCAACCGATTTCCCGCGGCACGCGTCTGGCGATCGCCATCGCTCCAACCATCGAACGCCGCGTTGTTGATGGCCAGCACCACGCCCTGCGGACCGACGATGTAGCTCGCAAGCTCGCTGTAGTACCCGTCACCAGCCAATATATCGGCCACCCGCATTCCCGGCCTCAGTCCTAAGAGACGCAGAATCTCTGCCGGATGGTCCAGCTCGTCACGCTTGAGATCCGCGGCGCTGCGCCCGGGATGAGCCACCGCGGCGTCGCAAATATCCGCCCGAGCCTGAGAAATGGCCCCTAGGCAGCACAGCGCCAAGAACATCGCCGCCGCTATTTCGCGTGAGACTTTATGCATCGTGCGTGTCCTTGATTAGCAGCAGAGCCACCAATGTCACGAGGCCGACTGCCGATAAATAGTAACCCACGGATTTCAGTCCGTAGGTGGAAGACAACTGGGTGGCAATCAAGGGTGCGAGCGAGGCGCCGAGAATGCCGGCAAAATTGAAGGTCAGGGACGTACCCGTGTACCGCACCGGGGTGGGAAACAGAGCAGCCAGTGCGCTGCCCAGCGGTCCGTAGGTAAATCCCGTCAACGAAAAACCTACGGCAAGAAAAATATAGACCTTCACCGTGTCATGGGCACCGAACAGGGGTTCGAACGCAAAACCGAAGGCCATCAACCCGATCGTCGCAATAATGAGCATGCGACGACCGCCGATACGATCCGCAATGAGAGATGCGATGGGAATGGTCAGGCCGAAAAACAACACGCCGATCATTTGCATCAACAGGTAGTCGCCGCGCGTGAACTTCAGCGTCGAGGTGGCCCAACTCAACGCGAATACCGTCATCAAATAAAATATCAGGAACGTCGTGGTGGTGCCGAGAATCCCCAGCAGCAATTCCCTCGGATAGCGCCCGAACACCACCAGAAAAGGTACGCGTACCCGTTCGCCTTGCTCGAGACTGCGTTGAAACGCCGGCGTCTCCACCAGCTGCAGCCGAATGTACAAGCCCACCAGTACCAGCAACGCGCTCGCGAGAAAGGGAAGACGCCATCCCCAGATCAACAAGTCAGCGTTGCTGACATAGGTGGTGATGAGCAGAAAGACCCCCGTGGAAAAAATGAATCCCAGCGGCGCGCCCAATTGCGGGAAGCTGCCGTACCAGGACTCCTTGCCGGGGGGCGCATTTTCCGTAGCCAGCAGCACCGCGCCGCCCCATTCGCCGCCCAGGCCCACCCCCTGTCCGAAGCGGCACAGCGCCAGCAGCACCGCGGCCAGGACACCGACGGATGCATAAGTGGGCAGCACGCCGATGAGTACTGTCGAAATTCCCATGGTTAAGAGTGCGGTTACCAAGGTGGCCTTGCGCCCGACACGATCGCCGAAGTGCCCGAACAAGGCAGAACCTATGGGGCGCGCGAAAAATGCCAGGGAAAATGTCGCGAAGGACTGCAGTTTCGCGGTGGTCGGATCCTGCTTGGGGAAAAACAAGATGGGGAACACCAATACCGCCGCGGTGGCGTAAATATAGAAATCGAAGAATTCGATCGTTGTACCGATCAGACTCGCCAGCAATATACGGTGCGCGGGTTGCGCGGCCCGTGGTGAAGTGACTTCTTGCAAAGCTAAAAGCTCCGGGACTCCCGGTCCCAAATTTTTATGGTACTACAGCATAATCCGGCGGCCGGTCGCGAGGATACTCCGTATCGTCCGGCAGAGGTCAATCGCCGCCGGGCCCGGTCAACGTGGTCATGGCGGCGGTGATGGACAAGATTATCAGCGCCAACACGATCTCCACCAGCACCGAACGGCCAAAGGCCTGTGCCGCGGACGCGTCCCGCGCGCGCATTCGCGGCGTGAAGCGCAGACGATTGAGTGCTGCCAGCGCCAGCAGGAGCGCCACCGACGCAATTTTGCTGAGGGCCAAACGGCCATAGCCGCTGCTTCGCAGCTCCGCGGGGTTCTGCAGCAGGACGCATAGCAAGCTAACGCCCGCCACCGCCAAGATGCCGACGATCACCACCGCCGCGCCGCCGAAGCGCGCGGCCGCCACCGCCGTCACGGCACTGTCGGCCCGGCGCGCGATGAGCCATAGCGGCATGAGCGCGCCCAACCAAAATCCCACTCCCGCCAAGTGCACCGCCAGCACCGCGGTCCAGAGCCAAGGTCTTCCCAGTGCATGCACATGGCCCACCCAGGCGAAGGAAGTCGCTGCCAGCAAAGCGCCGAGCAGCGCCGCCGTGGCAGGCGGCCTGTGGGCAATGATTGCCGCTCCGAGCAGCGTCAGGCCGCAAAGACGCGCGAGAACGGCAGGGCCTTCGCCCGTCTGCAGGATCATCCCGGTGAGCGCAGTGTCGAACAATCCGGAGGCGTCGCCCGCCATGGAAGCCGACATGGCGAGGATCTTCGCCACGCTGGCCACTAACGCGACCACCAGCAGCGCGCCCTGCACCCACCGTATCCGCCTCTTGCAGTCCGGCGGAATCACACCGTCGCCATAGACCAGGAAGGCGACTCCGCCCGCCGCGCCCAAGGTCGCTGCATAGGTAACCGCCTTCGCAATCACCACCGCCGCATCCCATGGGCCGACTGCGGTCATGGACCGGTAGCCGACGTCACAGCGGCCAACGAGACGTCACAGTACGGGTGTCAAAGTACCGAGAACGAATAGCCGCCCTTCACGACATGGCCATCGTCGAGCGTCAAAGCGCTCCACTGTACATCGTACTTGCCCGCTGCCAGGGTGGGTAACTTGACGGTCACCGTGGCCGCACCAGCCGCGGCGCGGTCGATGGTGAGGGGAATATCGCGACCGCCGGTACTCAGCTTCAACATGGCCAACCGCACATTCTCGTTGAAAGTCAGTGTCAGCGTTGCAGGCGACCCGGTGACTTTGGCGTCCGCCGCCGGTGCGCTCAGCAGCAACTTCGCGTGTCCGAATGCCGGCGCGCCGAACACCACTGCCGTAAGTAAACTTAACAAGGCCATCTTTCTCATTGCACCCACCCTCGTTCGACCGATAACTCAAGCCTAGCTCAAGAACCTGCATCGGCGTGTATTATTCTGCCACTCATGCAATGTGCACCTCGCCCGCGGCAGCTCATCACCACCTGGATCATTCTGGCAGCACTGGCGGCCGGCGGTATCCTGTCCGGCTGCAGCACTTTTACGTCGGATGGGGGTTTCAATCGGGTTGCCGATGCCACGAAGGCCGACCTGAAACTCGAGGTGCGCTGGCCGCGGTCGGCGGACGAACACGCCAAGGTCAAGACTCAGATCGACGCCTTGCTGGCCCATCCGTTGGGCCCGGATGACGCCGTGCAAATTGCCCTGCTCAACAATCACGCCCTGCAAGCCTCCTTTCAGGAACTCGGTATATCCGAGGCCGACTTGGTGCAGTCCGGCCGGCTGCCAAATCCACGCTTCACACTGCGCCACGCCAGCGGGTCCGGTTTCGTCGACATCGAGGAAACCCTCACCTTCAATGTGCTGTCGCTCATCACGGCGCCCTATCAACATGCGGCCGAGCAGCGGCGGTTCTCGCAAGTGCAAGACGCGACCATCATCCAGGTGGTGCAGCTGGCAGATCGGACGCGCACCGCCTACTACACCTCGCAGGCCGCACACGATTCGTTACAGTATGCCTGGCAGGTCAAAATCGCGGCCGAGACCGGCGCGGAAATCGCTCACCGCATGCTGGGCGCCGGCAACTGGAGCCGCACGGATCAATACCGCCAGCAAAACTTCTACACCCAGTCACTGCAGCAGCTGGCGCGCGCGCAACTGGCGGATGACACCGCGCACACCGAATTGAACCGGCTGTTGGGCATCGGGGATGGCGGCCCGCAGCCGCAGCTCGCGCCGCATCTGCCCGCGCTTCCGGAGAATTTCTCGGAATCTCCGGGGCAGGAGCAGGCCGCAATGCAGAATCGCATCGACCTGAAGATCATGCGCGCCCACCTGGATGAGCTGGCGCGGCGGCTGAAGTTGACGCGTGCCACCCGCCTGATCAACGTTCTCGACGCGGGCCCCACCCGGGTGCGTGAAGGAGCCGCCGATCAGCCGCACGAAAACGGCTACGAGGTGAGCTTCGAAGTGCCTATCTTCGATACCGGCGC
>Ga0302314_10001352_pt1 | contig 45814 bp, 39 predicted proteins | sample III_Palsa_N2_3_FD_200533 | JGI IMG/M metagenome (GOLD analysis project Ga0302314, IMG submission 200533) | Peat permafrost microbial communities from Stordalen Mire near Abisko, Sweden - III_Palsa_N2_3 | ecosystem: Environmental > Terrestrial > Soil > Palsa > Peat permafrost | place: Sweden...
ACCACAGCTGGCCTCGCCTGCCGCGCGCGTTCCATTCGCGAGCACGCAACTCCGCGTAATAAACGTCTTTGAGCAGCCGCTGCGTCAGGCTCGGGGTATAGGCATGCAGCAGCGGCGCCTTGAGTTTAATGGCCGCGCCGGCGAACCGCAGCGCTTCGTGCACGGGCGCATCGGTCCAATGCGCGCGCTCGCGATGATACACACGCTCGATGCGCTCGCGCGCCAACGGCCGGTACCAGCGCATACGCGCGCCCATAAACCACGCCGAGCGCCGCAGATAAGCGCCGGCATAGGCGGATTCCAGCAGTTGCGGCAGGCGCCGCTCGAGTTCGACGGCAAGATCGTTCGAGAGCCATTCATCGGCATCAAGAAACAGGATCCAGGGATGAGCCGCGAGCGCGCTCGCCGCGCGCCGCTGCAGCCCGAAACCCAGCCAGGGCTGTTGCACCACCCGTGCGCCATGAGTGCGCGCGATCTGCACGGTCGCATCCGTGCTGCCGCAATCGATGACCAGTTTCTCCTGCGCAAAACTCACGCTGTCCAGACAGCGCGCAATATTTGCGGCCTCGTTGTAAGTCAGTACCAGCAGGCTGATCGGTAGCGTCGTGCCGGCATTCATGTTTGATCCCAGCCGGTGTGCCCGAACGCGTCGAGCTCGCTCAGCGCGTGCTGAACGCGGGCGACGAACCCGTGTTTGTTGTCGAGAAACCAGGCGCGAGCCGCCGCGCCCAACTGATCCCACTGTGCCGGGGCCATGGCCAGCAAGCGGGCGATATCGGCCTCCAGCGCCGGCTCATCGAACCGATACAGCGTAGCCATATTATGCCGCTCGCCCACCCGGCCGGCGATCAATACGCCTCGCTCGGCGGTAATGAGCTCGTTCATCGGCGCGGCATCGCAGGTCAGAGTGACCGCGCCCACGCTCATGGCCTCGACAATGTAGTGCCCCCAGCCCTCCGCCTCTGAGGTACAGAGGTGGAAGCGATGCGAATTCTGCAGCGCACGCAGCGTCTCATCGCCCAGGAAGCCGCGGTGATAATGGATATTTGCCGCCGCCGCATCGGCGGCGCCGGCATGGGCCGCCCCGGCCTCGTCATCCTGTACCACCGTGAGCAGCGGCCATTCAGGGTGGCGCCGCCATAGCGACAACAGGCGCGCGGTGCCCTTGAGCGGGCTGCGGCCGGCCAGATGCAGAAACTGCCGCTCGCGCGTGATTGCGCTCTGGCAGCGATCCACGCTGTCGAAGCCGATAAAAACCGCGCGGCAACCGCGCGCCGCGAACAGCCGTTCACCCAATGCGGTCTTGGCCCAGACGCGATTTGCGGCGCTCAGAAACGCCAGGTCGCGCCGGTCGAACCACTCCGGGTTGGGCACCAGCACATTGCAGCGGGCCTCGTGCAGGAATTGCGGCCAGACATGCTCGAGCATGAGATTCACGTCGTAAGGTGCGCCGGCGCGCGCACCCACGCGCGCGGCGCGCAGACCGCGCGCGCGCGCGGCAAGCCGCGTCAATAGACTGCGTCGGCGCTTGCGATCGCGCCGCTCGCAGGCACGCAGCGTAACCTCGCAACCGCAGGCACGCAGCGCTGCGGCCAGCAGATCGAAATCACGCGACAGCCCCACGCCATTGGCTTTGCCGATCAGTCGAACCTGCAATGGCGTGCGCCGCGCTGTAACCGTGCTGTGCGTTGGAGACGCCATGGGCTCGAGAGTTCCTTGGGCGTTCGCCGCCGCGCTGCGGAAAATACCGCATTGAATGCCGCTATCATAGTTGCATGCGTATCGCCCATATGCTTCTCTCGCGCGGTTTCGCGGGTACCGAGCGCGCCACGGCCGAGATGTGCAACGCCCATGGCCGTGAACATGCGGTATTGCTGATCATCAGGCGCGACCATCGCGGCGCCGGCGGCGCCAGTATCCGTGACCGGCTCGATCCGGCCGTGCAGGTGATAGAGATAGGCAACTGGTGGCAGCGCGCAGCGGTACGCGTGGCGCTCGCGCAATTCGCGCCCAATGTCGTACATGCGCACCTGCGCCGCTCGACCCGGCTTTTGGCTCGCATTCGGCCGGAAGCGGCCACGATCGCAACCTTGCACCTGACAGTCAACGGTCCGCACTTCGCGGCTATGGACGGACTCATCTGCATTGCCGCCTGGCAGCAGCGCGATATCCCACGCGGCTATCGCGGCCAGACCTTCTTCATCAACGAATCGATGATTCCAGCTCGCCGGCTCGATCCGGCCGAGATCGCCGCACGGCGCGCCGAGCTTGGTGTGTCCGAACCCGAGTACCTGATCGGCGCGGTCGGGCGCCTGGCCTACAGCAAGGGTTTCGATCTGCTGATCGAAGCCTTCGAGCGCGCGGCACTGCCCGCAGCGCGTCTGGCGATATTGGGGGACGGGCGCGAGCGCCGCCGCCTGTCCCGTCTGGCCCGTCTGGCCGGCCCCAACGTGAGCTTGACGGGTTTTCGCGGCGAGGTGAAGGATTACTACCAGGCATTTGACCTGTTCGTGAGCCCTTCACGGCGCGAGCCGCTCGGACGGGTGGTGCTCGAGGCGCTTGATGCAGGCGTTCCGGTGCTGGCTACGGCGACCGACGGACCGTCGGAACTGCTGGCGCGCTATGGCGGCGATCTGGTGCCGGTCGATGACATCGAGGCGCTTGCGGCGCGGCTGCGGCATCACTACAGCGTGCGCACGCCGGCCGCCCGGCACGATCTGAGCCCCTACCACATCGATAACGTAGCCCGGCAGACTCTGCGGGCCTACGAGGCGCTCATTCAGACCCGTCTCCAGAGAGTGCGGCCACCGGGCTGATCCTCGAGCACCACGCCGGAGCTCACGAGCTGATCGCGTATGCGATCTGCTGCGGCGAAGTCGCGGGCCTGGCGCGCGGCCAGTCGTGCGGAAATCAGAGATTCGATTTGCGCTTCATCGAGTTCGGCCGGCGATGCCCGGCTCTGCTCGGCTGCCAGCGAGCTCGGAGAGCTGAGCTTGAACCACTGCTGCGGGGCAACCTGCAGCAACCCCAAAAGATTGCCCAGCCGCAGCAGTTCCGGTGCCAGCGCCGCGATCAGCGCACCATGGCCTTGTGCGCGGGCCACATTGAGCTCGCGGGCCATGCCCTGCAATACCGCCAGGCCCTCCGCGGTATTGAAATCGTCATCGAGGGCCGCCTCGAAGCGCTCGCTGTACTCACTGCGCGCAGGGCCGGGTGCGGCTTCGAGTCCACGCAGCGAGTTGTACAGGCGGCTTAGCGAAGCATCGGCCTGCTCGAGCTGCACGGCGCTGTACTGGATCGGACCGCGGTAATGGCTCGAGAGCAGAAACGCACGCAGCACTTCGGGATGACGCAGCCGCGGCAGCAGCTCCCGTACGGTGAAGAAGTTGCCCAGCGACTTGGACATCTTCTCGTCGTCGATATTGACGAAGCCGTTGTGTATCCAGAGGTTGACGAACTCGGAATCGTTGGCGGCGCAGGACTGCGCGATCTCGTTTTCATGGTGCGGAAACTTCAGATCCATGCCGCCGCCGTGGATATCGAAATGCGTTCCGAGCAGCGCCATGGACATGGCGGAGCATTCGATGTGCCAACCGGGACGCCCTGCACCCCAGGGCGAAGGCCAGCAGGGCTCGTGCGCTTTGGCGGCCTTCCACAGTACGAAGTCCTCCGGATCGCGCTTCTCGGGATCGACCTCGACACGCGCGCCGGCGCGCTGATCCGCCAGCCGCTCGCCCGACAGGCGGCCGTAGCGTGGATACTTCGCCACCGCGTACAACACATCGCCGTGTGCAGTCGGGTAGGCATAGCCGCGTGCGATCAGCCGCTCGATCATGGCAATGATGCCCGCAACGTGCTCGGTCGCCCGCGGCTCATGGTCCGGCGGTTCGATCGCGAGCGCCGCAAAATCCTCGTGCATCGCCTGGATGAAGCGCGCCGTCAGCGCATCGACCGACTCACCGTTCTCGGCCGCGCGGCGAATGATCTTGTCATCGATATCGGTGATATTGCGCACGTAGTTCACACTGAAGCCGCGATGGCGCAGCCAGCGTCGAATGACGTCGAACGCCACGTAGCAGCGCGCATGACCGACATGGATGTAGTCGTAAACGGTGATGCCGCACACATACAGCCCGGCGCGGCCGGGATGGATCGGTATGAACTGCTCCTTTCGGCCGCTCAAGCTATTGTGAATTTGCAACACCATGACTGCAGGCTGGCGCTTACGGGCGCATACGGGCGAACTGCAGCAGGCGCTCGCGCACGATTTCGGCCGGCATGGCCGCAAGCAACGGCGCGAGTTCCGGCCCGTGCAGCCGCCCGGTCAACGCTGCGCGCAGCGGCATGAAAAAGGCTGCGCCCTTGCGTCCGGTGGCGCCGCGCAGTGCGCTCAGATCGGCGCGCTCCTGTACCGCGTTGGCGGCCGCCGAGAAAAATTCCGGGCCGGCTTCCTGCGCGGCGCGCAGCGCGGGCTCATCGTAGATCAATGCCTCGCCAAAGATGATCTGCTGCCACAACCGCGCATCCTGCGCCAGCACTACATTGGGCAACACCGCGGTGACGAAGGCCGCGGCGCGCGCCTCATCGAGCTCCGGCGGCAGCATCGGCGCGAGCCACTCGCGTGCCTGCGCCGGGGACAGTGCGTGCACCCATTCGCGCTGCCAGTGCTGCAGTTGCGCGATCTCGAAGTGCGCCGGAGCGCGCTGCAGATGCGACAGCTCAAAGCCCTGCGCCATCTGCTCCAGTGTCAGCGCTTGATTCAGCGGTGTGGAGTGGCCGAGCCGGAACAGGTGATTGCAGACCGCGCTGGCCGCATATCCCGCCTCGCGCAACTCGCGCACGCTGGTGGCGCCGTGGCGCTTGGACAGCGGCGTACCGTCGGCGCCGATCAGCAGCGACACGTGGCCATATAACGGCACCGCGAGCGCCAAGGCCTCGAGAATGAGACGCTGGCGCGGTGTATTGGACAGATGATCCTCGCCGCGCAATACGTGGCTCACGTGCATGAGCGCATCGTCCACGGCGTTGCTGAAAAAAAACGCCGCGGTTCCGTCTTCGCGTCGAATGATGAAATCGCCGATATCGTCGGACAGGAAACTCTGCGCGCCATGCACCAGATCCTGGTACTCCAGGCGCTGTCCGAGCGGCACCCGAAAGCGCAGGCTTGCGCTGCGGCCCTCGGCACGCCGCATGGCAATCTGCGCCGCAGTCAGATCGCGGCAGGTGCCGGCGTAGCGCGGCGGCCGGCCGGCTGCAAGCTGGCTGCGCCGCGACAGATCCAGTTCCAAAGGCGTGCAGAAGCACGCATACGCGCGCTGGCTATCCTCAAGCTGCTGGAAGTAGCGTGCATACACTTCGGCCCGCTGTGACTGCCGGTAGGGGCCATCGTCCCACTGCAGTCCCAGCCACGACAGATCGGTGCACAGCGCCTCGACGTAGCGCTCCTGCGTGCGCTCGATGTCGGTGTCCTCAATGCGCAGTACGAAACTGCCGCCATGGGCCCGGGCCAGCAGGAAATTGAACAGCGCCGTGCGCGCATTGCCCAGGTGCAGCTCGCCGCTGGGGCTGGGCGCAAAGCGTGTTACGACGAAGCTGCTGGACATAAGTACAATGTAGCCTAAATCCCAAGCACCGAGCGATACCGTCTTGGCTACGCTGTTCGTCTCCGATCTGCATCTGGATGCGCTCGAACCTGCGGCCGGGGAGCAGTTCATCGAATTCCTGCGCACGCGTGCGGTGCGCGCCGATGCGCTGTACATTCTCGGCGATCTGTTCGAATCGTGGGTGGGCGACGATGACGAGGATGCGCATCGCGCGATGATCTGCGAGGCGCTGCGGGCATTGTCGCTGCAGGGCGTGCCCTGCTACGTCATGCACGGCAATCGTGATTTTCTGCTGCAGCGAGGCTTCGAGGCGCGCAGCGGCACACGTCTGCTGGTCGATCCGCTGATCGTCGATCTGTATGGCCAAAGAGCGCTGCTCACCCATGGCGATGCGCTGTGCACGGCCGATCGCCCCTACCAGCTGCTGCGCGGCTTGGTGCGCAACCCAAGCTGGCAACGGCGCTTCCTGCGCCTGCCCCTGAGCCTGCGGCGCAACCTCGCGCAGCAGGCCCGCGACGGCAGCCGCCGTCATACGCAGAACACCGCCGGGGCCATCATGGATGTCGATGCCAGCGCAGTGCCCGCGGCCATGCGCGCCTGCGGCGTAAACCTGCTGATCCATGGTCATACCCATCGACCCGCGGTGCATGAATTCGATCTCGATGGGGTGCCGGCGCGGCGTATCGTGCTCGGCGCCTGGCACGATCAGGGCAGCTGCCTGTCGTGGGAACGCGATGGCTTCAGGCTGGAAGAGCTGCCGCGGCCAGCGGCCCGGAATGAAAGCGCAGCACTTCATCCGGCGCCGTGATCAACTCGGCTTCGACGGCGGCGAGTTCGAGCAGACGCCGCTGCCAGGGCGCCTCGGTGCCGCCGGCCGCGCGTGCCAGGCGCAGATACAGCTCGAAGTGACGCGCCTCGCAGCGCTGTAGGGCTGCATAGAAGCTGCCGAGCGGTTCCGCCAGCCGCGGGGCCAGCAGCGCGAAGCGCTCGCAGGAGCGCGCCTCGATCAGGGCACTGCAGAGCAACAGATCGAGCTTGCGCAGCGGCTCGTGCGAGCGCAGCGATGCGCGCAATCCGGCAGCGTAGCGCGAGGGTTTCTGCCGCTCGAACGGTACCTGCAGGCGCTCCATGAGCTGCGACACCTGTTCAAAGTGGCGCAGCTCCTCGCGCGCCAGCCGCGAGACCGCCTGGCACAACGGCCGGTCTTCAGGGTAGGCAAAGATCAGCGCCAGCGCACTCGAGGCCGCCTTCTTCTCGCAATTGGCGTGATCGACCAACAATGCGCGCCAGTGCCTGCCGGCCGTCTCGACCCAGGCGTCGCTGGTCGGCGCCGCCAAAATGCTCAGCGCCTGGCTCAAGCCAGGGCCCCCTTGGTCAGCCAGGCGGCGCGTGCCGCATCGATGGCACGCATGGCGTCGCCGGCATTCTCGAAACGCTCCTGCGCCAGTTTGCCCATCAACCGATCGAGCAAAGGCTGCAGATCTATCAGCGCCTCGGGCAGACGCGGTGTGGGCGCGTTGCGGTGCATGTAGATGATGGCCATCGGGTTGTCGGCCGTGTACGGTTTGTGTCCGGCCAGCATCTCGAACAGCATGATGCCGAGACTGTACAGATCGCTGCGCGGGTCCAGATCCTGGCCATGACCCTGTTCGGGACTCATGTAGTGCGGCGTGCCGAAAATCATGCCGGTGTCGGTGATGTCATAGTCCAGGGCTTCGTGCTTGGCCAGGCCGAAGTCGATCAGCGCCAGCTGGCCGTCCCCGCGCAGCATGACGTTGCCGGGTTTGAGATCACGATGCAGGATGCCGGCCGCATGCAGCGCATCGAGTGCGCGCGCAATCTGCGAGGAATAGCCCAGGGCTTCGGATGGCGAGATGCCCCCGCGCATGCGGCGGCGAAGATCGCCGCGCTGGAAATACTCCATGGCCAGGTAGGCGTGATCATCGGCCACACCGAGCTCGTACAGCCGCACGATGTTGGGGTGGCGCACGCGCTGCGCGATCTCGTACTCCTGCAAAAAGCGGGTAAAGGCCTGATCGATTCCGGTTTCGTCGCGCCGCGAGGGCGTCACCTTGAGCACCACCAGGGTTCCGGCCTTCTCGCTCTCGGCCACGTACAGCTGCGAGACCGAGCCGCGCGCCAGCAGCCGGGCGCGCCGGTACTCAGGAATCCGCGCCTCGCCGAAGCGGCGCGAGTCGAGCGCATCCGCAGACACGCGCCAGTCGGCCAGCTCGCGCCGGTGCATGCGTCCGGCCTGCTCCAGCAGCGTCAGGAAGCGCTCGTGATCGATACGGCTTTTGACCACTACACCGAAGGCCCCGGCTTCCATGGCACGCTCGCGCAACAACGGCTGCTCGCGCGAGAGCATGAAAATCACCGGAGCGAAGCCGGGCCGCGACTTCAGATCATGCAACGCGGCGATGCCATCTTCCTCATCGTTCGGCGCCGCCAGCAGTACCGCGTCATAGCCTTGCGCCAGGAATTCCGGCGGCAGCGGCCCGCGCTGCAACGGCGGATGCGAGCTGATCTGCACTTCGGGCCATTTGCAGCTCAGATGGTGCCGCAGCAGTGAGCGGACTTTAGGATCCTCCTCGACCAACAGCAGTCGCATGCGCGAAACCCGTAGACCGGTGGCCGGCGAATTCAGGGAGTGCCGACGGCCTTGAGGCCGCTGCGCGCCAGCCGTCGGCGGTTCCTGGCCTCATCGGAGCGCGCCCGCTGCAGTCGATCGAGATATTCGAAGGTCACATCGCCGGTCACGTACTCGCCCGAGAAACATGAGGTGTCGAACTCCTCAATATTGGCATTGTCATGCTGACATGCGGCCACCAGATCCTCGAGATCCTGGTACACGAGCCAATCGGCGCCGATGAATTGTCCGACTTCCTCGACTGTGCGGCCGGCGGCCACGAGTTCGCTGGTGGCCGGCATGTCGATGCCATAGACGTTCGGAAAGCGCACCGGCGGCGCGGCGGAAGCAAAGTAGACCTTCTTGGCGCCCGCCTCGCGGGCCAGATCGATAATCTGCGCCGAGGTCGTGCCGCGCACGATCGAATCATCGACCAGCAGCACGTTCTTGCCGCGGAATTCCAGTTCGATGGCATTGAGCTTGCGCCTGACCTGGCGCTCGCGCTGCTCCTGGCCCGGCATGATGAAGGTGCGGCCGATGTAGCGGTTCTTGTTGAACCCTTCGCGGTATTTGATGCCGAGAATCTGCGCCATCTGCAGCGCACTGGTGCGGCTGGTATCGGGGATTGGGATCACCACGTCGACGTCGTGGTCGGGGTGCTCACGCAGAATCTTGGCCGCGAGCTTCTCGCCCATGCGCATGCGCGCGCGATACACCGAGATGTTGTCGATGATCGAATCCGGTCGCGCGAAATAGACATATTCGAAGATGCATGGCGTATGGCGCACGGTGGCCACGCATTGCTGGGAATGCAGACGGCCCTGCTCGTCGATGAACACCGCCTCGCCCGGCGCCACATCGCGTACCAGTTCAAAGGACAGCATATCGAGCGCCACATTCTCCGACGCCAGCATGTACTCGGTGCCTTTGGGCGTGCGGCGCTGTCCCAGCACCAGTGGCCGGATGCCGTTGGGATCGCGAAATCCGAGCACTCCGTGGCCGATGACCATCGCCACCACCGCGTAACCGCCGCGGCAGCGTCGATAGACTGCGCTCGCGGCGGCGAAGATATCCGCCGGAGTCACGCGCGGGGTACCCACGCGCTGCAGCTCGGAGGCGAATACATTCAGCAGCACTTCGGAATCGGATTCGGTGTTCAAGTGCCGCCGATCCTCGCGGATCAGCACCTCGGCAAGCTCCGAGGCATTGGTCAGATTGCCGTTGTGCGCCAGACAGATGCCGTAAGGCGCGTTGACGTAGAACGGTTGCGCCTCCGAGGCGCTGTCACAGCCTGCAGTGGGATAGCGCACGTGGCCGATACCGGCGTTGCCGGCGAGTTCGAGCATGTGCCGCTGCTCGAACACATCGCGCACCAGTCCGGCGCCCTTGCGCGAGCACAGCCGCCCTTCGAACGCCGTCATGATGCCGGCGGCATCCTGACCGCGATGCTGCAGAACCGTCAGCGCATCGTACAGACGTTGATTGACGGGGCCGGTGCCGACCACGCCGACAATACCGCACATGTTTGCGCCTGCTTCCTTCGCGCCATTAGCGCGCTGCCGTGACTGATTTTCCAACGAGTATTTTACGCTCGCCGACTATCCCCCGCAGCACATTCGCAGCATGCTCGCCATAAGGCACCAGTAACGATTGGCGCCACGACGGCTCGCCATCCAGACGCACGGCATGACACAGGATGACAATCAGCCCGATCATGACCAAACCGCGCAGCAAGCCGAACAAGCCGCCGAAGGCCCGATCCAGACCGCTGAACAGCGACAGGCGCACGAAATGCGTGACGATCAGACCTATTGTGGTGCCGATCAGCAGCACTACAAGGAACACCACTGCGCGCGCGGCCCAGACGCGCACGCTATCGTTGGCCAGCGCACCGCCCAGGTGGGATTCGACCAGACCGGCATAGCTCCACGCGAGCCAGGTCGCCGCGAGCCAGGTCACCAACGCGATGACTTCGCGCAGCAGTCCGCGCATCAGGCCCGCGATGCAGGAGAATGCGATCAGCGCGATCAGTAGGTAATCGATCCAGTTCATGATGGCCAGTGGTGATAATGGGCGGGATTCTAGCGTTGCCGGATCCCAAAACCGGCGGCTCAAGTCACAGTTAGGCTACTGCTGCGTCATTTTGCCGCCGCTGGGTTGTGGCGCCACGACCGCGGCGGCAAAGCCCTGATCGTGCAGCCGCTGCTGCAGGCTCTGCGCTGCAGCACGATCAGCCACGCCACCGGAGTGGACATGATAGAACCCCTTGGCATCGCGATCGGAGACGCTGACCGCGAAACCCTTGCTCTGGGCTGAACGCATGAGCCGATCGGCATTGTCACGCTGGGCGAACAATCCGAGCTGCACACTCCACGCGCCAGCCGGTGGGTGCGCGCTCGCCGGGTTACCGCTCTTGGCGATCACCGGATTTGCCGCGGTCGCCGCCGCCGCGGCGGCTTTCGGGGTGTCGCTGGGCGCAGTACTGACCTGAGGCGCAGCGGCGATCGGTGGCGCGGGCGCTGCCGCGCCGGCATCGGCGCCTGCGCTGGAAGCACTCGCGGTGGGCGTGGATTGCAGCGGCGCGGTGCGTGCCGGCCCGTTGCTCAAGTCGATCGTGTAGGAGCGCACCGGCGCACCCTCGCCGCTGCTGCCGGCGCTGACAGCAACGTCGCTGCGCTGACCGTGAAACATCTCCGGCACCAACAATACCATCAGCGCCACCAATATCGCCGCGCCCGTCAAACGCTCTTTGAGGCGGGTTTCCATATCCGTGGCTTCAGTATAGCCCAAGCCAGATCAGCGCCGGGCCGACCACATGAAACGAGCCCAGCACGATCACGCGATCTCGCGCTCGTGCCAGCGCGCGGGCGCGGGCGCAGGCGCCGGCAACATTAGCGCTGATTTCCACCACGCCGCGCAGCGGCGGCAACCGCGCTTGCAGCGCTGCCGCGCTCAGCCCGCGCGGCTCATCGGTGATAGTGGTGAGCAGCCAATGATCGACCACGCCATCGAGCACGCGCGCGATCGCGCCGGCATCCTTGTCCGACAGCACACCCAGCACTGCAATGGTCTTGCCGTTGGTGCGCCTGGCGCGCAGCGCGCGCGCCAGCACGGCCGCTGCCGGCTCGTTGTGCGCCACATCGAGTATCCATTCGATTTCCCCTGGAACGATCTGGAAGCGCCCGGGCAGGCGCATCGCGCGCAGTCCCTGCGCGACGCGCTCATGCACGCATGCGCCGCGCACGCCGAGCAGATTGAGCGCAGTCAGCGCGCTGGCAGCGTTGTGGTATTGGATGTCTCCGGCCAGCGCCGGAGGCGGCAGGTCCTTGAGGCAGCATCCGGCGGAACGGTAATCCCAGGGGCCGGCGTCGGATTCTTCGCCATCGATGTAGATGCTGAACTCGCACTGCGCAGTGTAGAGCCGGCACTGCAGGGCTTCGGCGGTGTCCCAGACACTCGCGGGCATGTCCGGACTGCCCAGTACCACCGCTTGCCCGGCGCGAAAGATTCCGGCCTTCTCGACTCCGATCTGCTGCAGGGTGTCGCCGAGCCAGTCGCGATGATCCAGGCCGACCGAGCACAGCACCGCGACGTCGGCATCGATGATATTGGTGGCATCAAGCCGTCCGCCAAGCCCAACTTCGAGCACCATGACCGTGACGCCGGCGCTGCGAAACACCTCCAGTGCCGCCAGCGTGCTGTACTCGAAGAAAGTCAGGGTCAGCGATTCGCGCGCGGCCTCGATGCGTTCGAACGCGCGCAACAGCGCCTGATCGTCCACCGGCACGCCGTTGATTTGTACGCGCTCGTTGTAGCGCACCAGGTGCGGGGAGGTGAATAGGCCGACGCGCTGACCGCATGCCGCCAGCAGCGCCGCCAGACAGCAGGCGGTCGATCCCTTGCCATTGGTGCCACCGACAATGGCGACCGGACAATGCTTGTCGAGCAGGTCCAGCCGCGCCGCGACCTCGCGCACGCGTTCCAGTCCCAGGTCGATCGTCAGAGCGTGCGCGCTTTGCTGATACGCCAGCGCTTCGGCCAGCGTCGCGTAGTGCGCGCTCAAGCGGCTTGCAGTGGCGGGCGCTTTTGCAGCAGACGCAGCAGCTGCGCGATGCGATCGCGCATTTCGCGCCGGTCGAGAATCAAATCGAGACCGCCATGCTCGAGCAGAAATTCGCTGCGTTGAAAGCCTTCCGGCAGCGTCTCGCGCACCGTCTGCTGGATCACGCGTGGGCCGGCGAAGCCGATCAGGGCCCGCGGTTCGGCGATGTTCAGATCCCCGAGCATGGCCAGACTCGCAGACACACCTCCGGTGGTGGGATCGGTCATCACCGAAACGAACGGCAGACCGGCTTTTGCCAGCCGCACCAGCGCCGCGCTGGTCTTGGTCATCTGCATCAGCGACAGCAGCCCTTCCTGCATGCGCGCGCCGCCCGTGGCCGCGAAGCACACCAGCCCGCAACCCTGATCGATGCAGTGATCGACCGCTCGCTTGAAGCGCTCGCCGACCACCGAGCCCATCGAGCCGCCCAGAAACTGAAACTCGAAAGCACAGGCTACCACCGCTTCGCCGTGCAGAGCCCCGGCGAGGGCGATCAGCGCATCGTGCTCGTGCGTGGTCTTCTGCGCCTGCGCCAGCCGGTCCCGGTAGCGCTTGCTGTCCTTGAATTTCAACGGGTCTTCCGGCCCAACGCGCGCGCCGATTTCACTGATCGGTTCCGGGTCGAGAAACGCATGCAGGCGCTCGCGCGCACCGATGCGCATATGGTGAGAGCATTTTGGGCAGACGTTGAGATTGCGTTCGAGCTCGGCGCGATACAGCACCGCATCGCAAGCCGGGCATTTGATCCACAGGCCTTCGGGAACCGAGCGTGAACGCCGCTCTGTCTTGATGCGCGAAGGAACGATCTTTTCAAACCATGACATCGACGCGGATCCTCACTCGCCGCGGCCCACCGCCGCCGCGATCATAGCTGAATCCGCGGCCAGCCCAAGCTCGGGCAATCCGAACTCGGGCGGGTACTCGACCTGCCACAGATACAACCCCAGGGCCGCGGCGGTCGCCTCGCCCTGGCCGCGCGAGCGCGATTCGAGCTGGATTCGGGCCCGCTCAGGCGGCTCGCGGCCCATGCCAATGGCGAGCAGCAGACCGGCGATATTGCGCACCATGTGGTGCAGGAACGCGTTGGCGCTGACATCGATGCTGACCCAGTCGCCGGAGCGCCGTACGCGTACGGCTCGCAGCTGCCGAACAGCGGAGTGCGATTGACACTCGGAGGAGCGGAAGGCGCTGAAATCGTGCTCGCCGATCAGCCAGTTCGCGCCCTGCTGCATGGCCGCGACGTCCAGCCCCTGATGTACCAGAAGTGCCCGCCCCGCCGCCAGCGCGGAACGGGCGCTGCGGTTGAGAATCAGGTAGCGGTAGGTGCGCGTCAGCGCGCTATAGCGGGCATTGAAGTGATCGGGCACGGCTCGCACCCATAGCAGGCTGATATCGGCGGGCAAATAGTTATTGGCGCCGAGCAGCCAGGCACGGGAAGCGCGCACAGCCTGGGTGTCGAAGTGCGCCACCTGGGCGCGCGCATGCACGCCGGCATCGGTGCGGCCGGCGCAGATCAGCCCGATCGGCTCATTGGCGATGCGGCTCAGCGCCGTCTCGAGCGCGCCCTGCAGGCTTGGGGCGGCGCTCTGGATCTGCCAGCCGCTGTAAGCGCCGCCCTGGTACTCGATACCGACGGCAATGCGGCGACGCATGGCCCGGCGTGTCAGCCGGGCAGTGTATCGATCAGGCGGCGAGCTTCCTGTTTCTGCGAGACCGATCCCTCGCTGAGCACTTCCGAGAGGATGCTGCGCGCACCCTCCGGATCGCCCATGTCCATGTAGGCGCGCGCCAGATCCAGCTTGGTGCCGACTTCGCTCATGGTTGCCGGTTCAAGATCCGGCAGCGGGATGTCCTCGGCCATGATCCGCTGCGTCTGCACGAAGGTGCCTTCGGTGTTGCTCGCAGGGGTGCCGACATCGAGGTCCACGCCATTGCTGTCGTGTCCCGTGTCCATTTTGTTCAGATCGCCGAGGTCCAGATCCAGGCCATCCGAATCGAGGGCCGCCAGACGGGCGGTAGAGCTGCTGTCGTCGGGTTCGAATTCCGGCCGCGGCGAGAGCTGCGTCACCACCTCGGTCGGCGCCTCAGCCCCCAACTTCTCCGCCCCGGGGCTTCTGGCCACCACATCGGCAAAATCGGTATCGGTGAACAGCCAGGTTCCCGAATCCGTAGGCGCACCGGGGCCGCCCTTGGCATCGTCTTCCTTGTCGCGCGCCGTGTCGGTGCGCGCGAGCAGTTGGCGGGTCTCATCGTCGAGCCCAGCGAGCATGGTCGGCGCATCAGGGGCACTGGTCAGGTCGCTGTCGTCGCCGACCGAGTCCAGCGTTCCCAAATCCAGGCCGAGATCGTGCAGTTCCAGCTCTGCGGTCTGCTCCGATGAGACCATGCCGGAACGGGTCGCGGCATCGATCTTCTGCCGGATCGTGGGATGGTCCCCACCGGGCAGTTGCGGTTGTTCGACAGTCGGGGCCTCGGAATCTGCCCCGGGCACCTGCACCGTCACCGTGGTGCCGGCGCCGGCGCGACCTGGCATCTCACGCGTCGAACCGGTCTGCTCATTGCCGCGCTCGGCGTCGTCAAACACGAAGTCCACGCCCGATTCGCTGGACGGTCGGGATTCACCGGTGGCATCGGCATCACCCAAGGCAGCGCCCAGGTCCAGGTCAACCGACCCCGCCCTGTTGGGCGCGCTCACCGTCGGTTCGCCCATCAGGTCGAAGTCGATGCGGTTCTGCCCGCCTTCGAGATTCAGATCTACACCGCCGCTGGCGGCGCCCGGAAGTGCGCCGGAGCTGGCAAACAAGCCATCCTCGGGGGCGATCTGCCGGCCCATGATGACGATTTTTTCCCATTCGCCCGGCAGGGCTTTTTCGCGCGTCGCAGCCAGCTCACGTGCGCTGGCCAGGAAGCGATCCTTGTTGCCCCAGACGAAGAATACTTCGAGCAGCTTGAGCCTGAGGTCACGCCGTTCCGGCTCGCGCGAGATCGCGATCTGCACCAGGTCCGCAGCCTGGTCGTACAGGCCGTAGGCCATATGAAAGTCGGCTTCCGCCAGCGGATCGCCCTGATCGAGCGCCACCGGAGCCTCAGTCGGCACATTGTCGTCGATGGCAACGTGGCGCCCGCTGGCACTGGTATCCGTGCCGGCCAGATTCGCAGGCCGCTCGTGTGCACCGGACTCCTCGACGCGATAGGACTGCTCCTCACGCGACGGGGCCAGCGCGCGCATGGGCGCCGTATCGTTGACCCCTGCCGCATCGCCCATCGGCTTTGAGTCGAATCCCGGCTGCGACAGTCGGCCCAGGGAGCGATCAAAAGCATCCTCTTGTCGCGCGCGCACCGCGCGCACCACCAGCAATACGATCAGCACCGCCACCAGGCCGGCAGGCAGCCACCAATATTCTTCCAGCAGATCGAGGAATGAATTGCCCGACTGGGTAGCTGCGGCCGCGGCCGGCGCGACCTTCGGCTTAACTGCCGGCGGCGGCGGAGCTGCGGCAACCGGGGCCTCGGCCGGTGGCGCGGTCGCCGCGGAGGGCGCCGGCACGGGAGCTGGCGCAGCGGTTGGAGGCGCTGGCGTCGCAGCGGGCGCAGCCGGAGCTGGCGCGGGAGCGGCGTTTGCCGGTCGCGCCTGCAAGGACGCCAGTTCAGCATTCTTAACCTGCAGCAGGCGCTGGGATTCGGCCAACTGCGATTCCAGTTGAGTGACCCGCTGCTGCAGCGCCGCAGAAGCAGCCGCCGAACTTGCGGCAGCACCAGCGGCAGCGCCGCCATTGGCGCTCGTGCCGGGTGCCGGCGCGCTTCCAGGGGTCTGCGCCGATTCCTGGGGAGGGACCAGGCGCAACTGTCCGGGGCCCGTGGCAGCACCGGCGGTATTGGTGCCTGCGGCGGCTGAGGCGCCATGGCCGCCGCTCCAGGCCGAAAACTGGCGGTGAACTTCCGCCGAAGCCTCTCCGGGGCTGATGGCCGCCAGCTCGGCATCACCGGGCAGCGTCAAGTGGCTACCGGCCCGCAAAACATTCATATTGCCGTCGAAAGCTGCGGTATTGGCGCGATAGACGCCCACCAGCTCACGCTGGCGCGCCAGCCTATCCCCAGGACCGTAGGCCTGACCGGTAATCGAGTACAACGTGTCGCCGCCACGCACCGTGTAGCTGCCACCAGCGGCCGCTCCTCGTGCGCCGCCAGCTGAATTCGCCGCAGGCGAGCCGCGGGTTGTCGCGGCAGGTGCGCTCGAGCCTGTGGTGCCCGAGGCGGGCGCTGCGGCCTGGGCCGGGCTGGCGCTGCTGGCCGCGGCGGCGGGTGCATGCCGCTCGACGCTGCCGCTGCGCGCTGAGTCACCAGTCACGGGCGCCGCGACAGCCGCGGCATTGCCTGCCTCACCCGAAAACACGGGCGGATCGAGCAGCACGGTGTACTCACGCACCAAGTGGCCGCGGGCCCAATTAACCTCGACCAGCACGCTCGCGATCGGCTCGTTGATGGCATCGGCCGAGCGCATGTGAATGACGGTACGGCCGTCAGCGGTTTTCTGCGCTTCGAGCGTGACTCCACTCAAAAACGACGGATAATCCAGCCCGTAGCGCCCGAATGTCTCGCGCGAAGCCAGGCTGGCCTTGAGGCCGGAAAGCTCGTCGGGGCTGGCGCCGACTACGTCGATGTCGGCATCCAGCGGCGCATTCAGGGCGGACTTGAGGTGTATGTCCCCAAGCCCGAGCGCCAGCGTGGCGGACGGCAGCAGCAATACCAGCAGCAGAACCCGGTAATAATTTCGCATCAACATCGTGTCTCCCAGCGGACCAGGCTGCTAAATAATCCTTGTAATAGAAATAATTAGCGCAGCATCCAAGCCCGGCGCTGATTTGGGGCGCAATATAACTTAATAATACTCGGAGACCAAAATCTCTGCGATTTGGACACTGTTGGTGGCCGCACCCTTGCGGATGTTGTCCGAAACGATCCAGAGATCGAGGCCGAGCTCATGCGACATATCTTCGCGAATACGGCCTACGTAAACCGTGTCGTGGTTCGCTGCTTCGGTAACCGCGGTCGGATATCCACCCGCAATACGCTCGTCCAGCACCGTGACACCAGGAGCCCGTTTGAGCAGCGCCCGGGCATCGGCGGCCGAAATCTTGCGCCGCGTCTCAATATGCACTGCCTCGGAATGACCAAAGAACACCGGCACCCGTACCGCCGTGGCGTTGACCCGTATGGTCGGGTCCTCCAGGATCTTGCGGGTTTCCCAGAGCATCTTCATCTCCTCCTTGGTGTAGCCGTTGTCCTGGAACTGATCGATGTGCGGCACACAATTGAAGGCGATCTGCTTGGCGATGTGCTGTGGCGGGTCGATCGGTTTGCCGCTGAGCAGCGCCGCGGTCTGCGTGGCCAGCTCTTCGACCGCCTCCTTGCCGGCGCCCGAGACCGACTGATAGGTCGCGACGTTGATGCGCTCGATACCCACCGCATCGTAAATTGGCTTCAAGGCGACCACCAGCTGGATGGTCGAACAGTTCGGATTGGCGATGATGCCGTGGTTGCGGTATTGAGCGATGGCGTGGGGGTTGACCTCCGGCACCACCAGCGGAATGTCGTCCTGATAGCGAAACTGCGCGGTGTTGTCGATCACGGTGCAGCCGGCCAGCGCCGCCTTCGGCGCGTATTGGGCTGACACCTCGCTGCCGGCCGAGAACAGGCCGATGTCCGCACGCGCGAAATCGAAGCTGGCCAGATCCTCAACCGCCAGCGAGCGCCCGTGGTATTCGACCGACTTGCCCAGCGAGCGATTGCTGGCCAATGCAATCAGTTCGGAGATGGGGAATTTACGCTGCTCGAGCACGCTGATCAGGGTCTCGCCCACGAGCCCCGTAGCCCCAACCACCGCCACGCGGAAAGATCTGCTCATCGCCTGCTTTTACTCCTGCTTGAGCTTCAGCGCCGTGTGATATCGGGCGTCGGGCAGCTGATATCGGCATTCTGCGCCCGCTGGCGCAGATAATGATCCATCAGCACGATGGCCAGCATCGCCTCGGCGATCGGCGTGGCGCGCAAGCCCACGCACGGGTCGTGGCGTCCGGTGGTCACGACCTCGACCGCGTTGCCGGCGATGTCGATGGTTCGTCCGGGCACCTGAATGCTCGAGGTCGGCTTCAGGCTGATGTGCACCAGAATCGGCGCTCCCGAGGAAATCCCCCCAAGCACCCCGCCGGCGTGGTTGGCGGTGAAGCCGCTCGGCGTGAGCTCATCGCGGTGGGTACTGCCGTGTTGCGATGCCACCCCTACGCCGTCGCCGATCTCGACCGCCTTGACCGCATTGATGCCCATCATCGCATGCGCGATATCGGCATCGAGCTTGTCGAACACGGGCTCGCCCAGACCTGGCGGCACGCCCTCGGCGATGACCGTAACACGCGCGCCGATCGAATCGCCCTGGCCGCGCGTATTCCACAGCAGCTGCTCGAGCTCGGGCACACGCTGCGGATCCGGACAAAAAAATGGATTCTGATACGCCGCCTCCGGCTCGCGCGGCTCGATGAGCAGCGCGCCAATCTGGCTCAGGTAGCCATAGATGCGTACCCCCAGCCGCTCGGCCAGGTATTTGCGTGCAATCGCACCGGCCGCCACGCGCATCACGGTCTCACGCGCCGAGGAGCGGCCGCCGCCGCGATGGTCGCGGAAGCCGTATTTGTGCTGATAGGTGTAGTCCGCGTGTCCCGGGCGAAAGCGGTCTTTGATTTTGTCGTAGTCGCGCGATCGGGCATCGCCGTTCTCGACCAGTAACCCGATGGGCGCGCCGGTGGTGCGGCCCTCGAACATGCCGGAGAGAATGCGCACCGCGTCGCTCTCGCGCCGCTGGCTGACGAATTGCGAGGTGCCGGTACGGCGTCGATCCACATCGCGCTGCAGATCCGACTCGGCCAGCGCCAATCCGGGCGGGCAGCCATCGACAATGCAGCCCAGCGCCGCACCATGGCTTTCGCCAAAAGTCGTGACCGCGAACAATCTTCCTAGCGTGTTGCCCGACATCGTCTGCCTGAAGTAGTAGTAGTAGTAGTAGTAGTCCGCTCGCCTGACCTCACGCGCCGGCAGTGCGCGCGAGCTGCTCACGCCGCAGCACAAATACCCCGCCGCCGCCGCGCTCGAAGCTCAGCCAGACAAAGGGCAGCCGGGGAAACGCGCGACGCACTGCCCTTTCCGAGTTGCCGACCTCGACGATCAGGATTCCGCCGGTTCGCAGATGCGCCGCCGCCCTGCGCAATATAACTCTGACCGAGTCCAGGCCATCTTCTCCGGCCGCCAGCGCCAGTTGCGGCTCGTGCCGGTATTCGCCCGGCAAGCCCCGCAACTCGCGCCGTCCCACATACGGCGGATTGCTGACGATAATATCGTAGCTGGCACCATTGAGAGCGGCGAAATGGTTCGATTGCAGCACGCGCACGCGCCGCTGCAGGCGATGGCGACGGATATTGCGTAGCGCGACCGCGAGCGCATCACTCGAGATATCGAGCGCATCGACTCGTGCCGCCGGGAATGCGCGCGCGCAGGCGATGGCAATGCAGCCTGAGCCGGTACCCAAGTCCAATACGCGCCGTACCCGCGTGGGCTCGATCCAGGGCGCAAAGCGGCGCTCGATCAACTCGGCAATGGGTGAGCGCGGGACCAGCACCCGCTCATCGACGTACAGCGACAGCCCGGCAAACCAGCAGCGCCGGGTCAAATACACCGCCGGAATGCGCTCATGAATTCGTCGCGACAGTAACGCCTCGATCCGTGCCAGCGCACGGCGCGATACCGGCCGCGCCAGTTGCGCCGCGCTCGGCGCACGCGGCAGCCTCAGCGCGTGCCAGACCAGCGCGGCCGCCTCATCGCGCGCATTGTCGGTGCCGTGACCAAAGCAAAGCCTGGCGCGCGCGAGCCGGCGCGCACTGCGCGCCAGCACTGCCGCCAGCTTGAGCTCCCCGGGTGGCGAGGCGCGCTGTGGCGCCGGCCTGCTGTGTGATAATCGCCGCATGAATCGCCGCTCTGTCCTCGTGTTGCTGTCGTTGGGGGCGGCGGCCATCGTCGCCGGCGCCCTGCTGGCGCGCATGTTCGCCGCCGGCGTACCGCTCGCCAGCGGCACATGGCTGCCGCGCGCGCGCACGCTGGCCCCGTTTCAACTGCGCGATCTCGCGGGCCGGGATTTCGATCTGAACAATTTACGCGGTCACCCGACGCTGCTGTTCTTCGGCTTCACCAACTGTCCGGACGTCTGTCCGACGACCCTCGCGACCCTGGCGCAGATCCAGAGCCGCTCGCCGCTACCCGGCAGTCAGGTCGTGTTCGTCAGCATCGATCCCGAGCGCGACAGCGCCGCCACGCTGCAAGTCTACCTCGGCGCCTTCAGCAAGGACTTCGTCGGCTTGCGCGGCGATCAGGCGGCCCTGGCGCCGCTGCTCAAGAGTCTCAGCGCCATCGCAGTGAGAGAGAATCTGCCCGGCGGCGGCTACACCATGGATCATTCCGCGACGCTGTATCTGCTCGACACCCGCGGCAGACTCGTGGCCGTATTCTCGCCGCCGTTCGCGGCAGCCGGATTGGCGGCCGACCTGCAGCAGGTCAGCGCGTCCCGGCGACTCTGACGCTTCAGGCATGACACGGTTATTTGTCGCGCTGCAGTACTTGCTGCCGCATCACCTGCTGTGCCGGGTGGTGTACCGGCTGAGCCGCTGCCAGACGCGTTGGTTCAAGAATCTGCTGATTCGCGCGTTCATGCGCGGCTATGCGCCCGAGATGGCCGATGCGCTCGAGCCCGAGCCGCTCAAATACCGCAGCTTTAACGCCTTCTTCACCCGCGCCCTGCGCGCCGGTGCGAGGCCCGCGGACCCGGACGCGCAACGCATTGTCTCCCCCTGCGATGGCACCTTGAGCATCGCTGCCACCGCACGCGGCAACCAACTGATCCAAGCCAAGTCACATCGCTTCACCCTCGAGGCGTTGCTGGCCAGCGACTCGGACTGGGCAGCGCGTCTGTCGGGCGGCCTGTACGCCACACTCTATCTGGCACCCTATAACTACCATCGCGTACACATGCCCATGGCCGGTCGCCTGAGCGCGGCCTGGCACGTGCCCGGCCGATTGTTTTCGGTCAACGGCGGCACCGTGGCATGTGTGCCACGGCTGTTTGCACGCAATGAGCGTGTCATCTGCGCCTTCGAAAGCGAGCACGGGCCGTTTGTGGTAGTGCTGGTCGGTGCCCTGTTCGTCGGCAGCATGAGCACCGTCTGGCATGGCCAGATCACCCCCTCCAGGGCGCGTTCCGGGCCGCGCCGTCTCGAGCCTGGCGCGGGGGCCGATCTGCGGCAGGCGCGCGGCGCCGAACTCGGCATGTTCAATATGGGATCGACCGTGATCGTGCTGTTGCCGCCCGGACGCGCGCGCTGGGACGACACGCTGCAACCGGGCGCGCGAGTGCGCGTCGGTCAGGGCATGGGTGCACTGGCCACATGAGCGCCAGTGAGTCATGGCGGCCCACGGCGCCGCTGCCGACTCTGCGCCTGCGCGCGCAACTGCTGGCCGCGGCGCGCAGTTTCTTCGCCGGGCGCGGCGTGCTGGAAGTCGACACACCCGCGCTGGTGCGGCATGCGGTCACCGATCTGCATATTCACAGTGCGCGCGTCGAGCTGCCCGGCCACAGCGCTCCGCTGTATCTGCATACCTCACCCGAATACGCGATGAAGCGCCTGCTCGCCGCCGGCAGCGGCGACATCTTCCAGATCGCTCATGTGTTTCGCGGCGAGGAAACCAGCCGCTGGCACAACGCGGAATTCACCTTGATCGAATGGTATCGCTGCGGCTTTTCGATGGCTGAACTCATGACGGAAGTGGCGCAGTTGAGTGCGGCGCTGCTGGGGCCGCCGGCTCATGGCCCGGTCGAGCACCTGCGCTACAGCCAAGCCTTCGAGCGCGAACTGGGGATAAACCCGCTGCGCGCGCAGGCTAGCGCGCTGCGCTCGTTGGCCATCGCGCATCGGCTTGATGCGGATCTCGCCCAGGATTGCGACCGCGACCAACTGCTCGACTGGCTCATGGCAAGCGTGGTTGGACCGCGGCTGGGGGCTGGCGGGTTGTGCTTCGTGCATCACTATCCAGCCAGCCAGGCCGCGCTGGCGCGACTGGACCCGGCGGACCCGAGCGTAGCCCTGCGCTTTGAGCTCTATTGCCGTGGCGTCGAACTCGCCAATGGCTTCGAGGAGCTGTGCGATGCGCCTCAACAGCGCGCGCGCTTCGAGCTCGACCGTCAGCAGCGCTTAGGCGCCGGACTTACTGCGCCTTCCATAGATGAGGCGCTGCTGTCGGCGCTGACGGCGGGACTGCCGGCAGTATCGGGCGTGGCCCTGGGCTTCGATCGCCTGCTGATGCTGCGCCTGGGCGCCTCGAGTATCGAGCAGGTACTGCCGTTTGCGCTCGAGCGTGCCTAGCTGCCTGGCGCGCCGGGAGCCAACGCTACCGCTAAGGCTACTGCTTGGCGCGCGAAATGTAGGCCGACGTGCGCGTATCGACCTTGACCATCTCGCCTTCGTTGATGAACAAGGGCACACGCACCACGGCGCCGGTTTCCAGCTTGGCCGACTTCTGACCACCGGTGGCGGTATCCCCGCGCAGTCCCGGATCGGTTTCGACCACCTTGAGCTCGATATGGGGCGGAGGGGTGACCACGATCGGTACGTTGTTCCAGAGCGTGACGATGCACACCGTGCCGTCCTTGAGCCATTGCGCAGCCTCGCCGACTACGGCCTTGGTCGCGGCGTGTTGCTCGAAGTTGTCCTGGATCATGAAGTGAAAGAAATCGCCGTCGCTGTACAGGTATTGCATGTCGACATCGGCCACATCGGCCGCTTCGACACTGTCGCCGGACTTGAACGTGCGCTCGATCGTGCGGCCGGTTTTGAGGTTGCGGATCTTGACGCGATTGAACGCCTGTCCCTTGCCGGGCTTGACCATTTCGTTTTCCACGATCGCAAACGGATCGCCATCGATCAGTATGCGCAGTCCCGATTTGAATTCATTGGTCGAGTAGCTGGCCATTTCTCTTCTGCCCGGTAAGACCGCACAATGGCGGCCCTCAAAAGGGCGCGTATGATAACGGCATCAACCTTGACCCGCCAGCCGGACGGCTCGGCACGCAGCGACTCGTGGCAGCGGCAGCTGGCACAGGCCATCACCGACCCGCTCGAGCTGCTGCGGCTGCTCGATCTGGATCCACAGCTCGCGCTCCCCGCCCAGGCGGCCGCCACCCCGGCATTTCCGCTGCGCGTGCCACGCGGCTTCGTGCGGCGCATGCGCCGCGGCGATGCCCATGATCCGCTGCTGCTGCAGGTGCTTCCAGGCGCGCGCGAATTGATCGAAACGGCGGGATTCGGCGCCGATCCGCTCGGCGAGCACGCCGCCACCCGTGCTCCGGGGCTGCTGCAGAAATATCACGGCCGGGCGCTCCTGATCAGCACCGGCGCCTGCGCCGTCCATTGCCGCTACTGCTTTCGCCGCGAATACCCCTACCAGAACGCGGTCGCGGACGGCCCGCGCTGGCAGAGCGCGCTCGCGGCCATCGCCGGCGACTCATCGATCGAGGAGATCATCCTCTCGGGCGGCGATCCGCTGTCGCTCAGCGACGCCCGGCTCACGCAGCTGACCGACGCACTGCGTACGGTACCGCACCTAAAGCGTCTGCGGATCCACACCCGCACGCCGATCGTGTTGCCCGAGCGCGTCGATGCCGGCCTGGCGAGCTGGCTCACCGCGCTGCCCTGGCCGATCGTGATCGTGCTTCATAGCAATCATGGCAATGAAATCGATGACACGGTGCGCGCGGCTGCGCTGCGCTTGCGCGCGAGCGGTGCCACGCTGTTGAATCAATCGGTACTGCTCGCCGGCATCAATGATTCGGTCGACGCCCTGGAAGCTCTGTCGCTGGCACTGTGGTCGGCACAGGTGCTGCCCTACTACCTGCATCTGCTCGATCGCGTGCAAGGCACTGCGCATTTCGAGGTGGCGGAAGCGCGGGCGCGAGCGCTCATGACGGGCGTTGGCGCGCGCCTGCCCGGCTACCTGGTGCCGCGGCTGGTGCGCGAGAGCGCGGGCGCGCCGGCCAAGACGCTGCTGGCGAGCGCTCAGTGGGATACGCTTCACAGTCCAAGATCGGTCGAGTGTTAGAATTTCCCCAGCCAGGGGAGCACAGCGCTTTTGAATGACACGACAGCGGTTCCACTGATCGTACACAGTGCCACACGCGATCCGGTCGAGGCACTCAACAGCCTGTTGCGCCGTTCCGGCATGGCCGCCCACTGCACCTGGATTTCGGCCTCGCAGGACATTCCGGATGCACTGCATCAGCTCAATCCGGAGCTGCTGATCTGCTGTCCGGCTGCCGGCGCAGGACTGTCTGAGATCGCCGCGGTGCGCGATCAGGTGGCCAACATGGTGCCGCTGATCGCAGTGCGCGAGCGCGTAGACGAGACCATCATCGGCGCGGACATGGCGCAGGGTGCCCGTGACACCGTCTCGCTGCAGAATCCGAGCCGATTGCAGGCCGTGATTGCGCGTGAGTTGCGCGCCTTTCGTCTCGAGCGGGCGCTGACCAGCACGCTGCGCGCCTCGCAGGACTATCGCAGCCAGCTCGAAGTGGTTCTGCAGCGCTCCAACGATGCGATCGCTCAAATCCAGGAGGGCATACTGGTCGACGCCAATCCCGCCTGGCTGGAACTGTTCGGATTTGCCGAGGCCAGCGGCCTGATCGGCCAGCCGGTCATGGATCTGTTCGAAGACTCGACCCATGCGGCGCTCAAAGCTGCGCTCACGGCCAGCCTGCAGGGACGCTGGAACAATCTCACACTCAAGGCCGGAGCAGTGCTCGGCGATGGCTCGGTGGCGCCGCTCGAGCTGGTACTGGCGTTGGGCGAGTACGACGGCGAACCGAGTGTGCGGCTGATCGTGCCGGCCCAGAAGCGCGACGATCGCTCACTGGTGCACGAACTGGAAGCGGCAGTGCATTGCGATCAGGGCACTGGGCTGCTGATGCGTCGCCATCTGCTCACCGCCCTGCAGGAGCGGTTGCGAACGCCGGTTGCCGGCGGTGTGCGCTATCTGGCCTGCGTACGGCCGGACCGCTTCGTCGATATCGAACGCGACCTCGGCGTGCTGGCATGCGAGCAGTTCCTGATCGCGTTCGCACATGTCGCGCGCGGGCTGCTGGGTCCGCACGATATTGCCGGCCATTTCGGCGGCACCACGCTGCTGCTGCTGCTCGAGCGCGGTAATCCGCGCGACGTCGAAGCCTGGTGCGAGACTCTGGTCGAACGCGTCGGTAAGCAGCTGTTTCAGTTTCAGGCCGGCGGCGACGGCCTGCATGCCACCTGCAGCATCGGCCTGAGCGTGGTGCCGCACGATAGTCCGGATCTGAACGCCGCGGTGATGGATGCGCTCAATGCGCTGCGTCGCGCACGCGAGCGCGGCGGCGGCCAGATCGTGACCGTGGATCGGGCCGACAACGACAGCCGGGTCAAAGGCTACGATCAGGTCTGGGTCAAGCACATCAAGGCGGCGCTGATGGAGGACCGCTTCAAGCTGGTGCAGCAGCCGATCGCGGCGCTGACCGGCGGCTCGCAGAAAATGTTCGATGTGGCCATACGCATGCTCGATGCGCAGGGCAAGGAAGTGTTGCCCTCGGAGTTCCTGCCGGCGGCAATCCGCAACGACCTGATGAAGAACATCGATCGTTGGGTGCTCGGCGCCTCGCTGTCCTCGATCTCCAAGAGCAAACCCGATCTGCTGTTCGTGCGCCTGTCGCGCGACAGCGCGCTCGACGTCTCGCTGCTGCCATGGCTCGAAATGCAGCTGCGTTCCACGCTGGCCGATGCGGGCCGCCTGTGCCTGCAGATCACCGAGGAAGTCGCCAGTAACAACGTGCAGCAGACCACGCAATTGATCACTGCGGTACGCGCCGCCGGCGTCAAGTTCGCACTCGAACACTTCGGCGCCGGCCGCGATTCGCAGCGGCTGATCGCGACCCTGCCGCTGGATTTCGTCAAGATCGACGGCTCGCTGATGCAGGGCCTGGCAGCCAGCACGCCGCTGCAGCAGAAGGTGCGCGATATCGCCGTGGCCGCCGCCCAGCACAACGTTCAAACCGTGGCCGAGAGGATCGAGGACGCCAACACCATGGCGGTGGTCTGGCAGCTCGGCGTGCAATACATTCAGGGCTACTTCGTGCACGCGCCGGAAGAGGTGGTGCTCAAGTCGTGAGCCTCGAGTCGTGAGGCTCGCGCTCGTGCGAGGCCTGGCGCCGGCCGTCACCGCTGTGCTGGCAGCCTGCGGCAATCACGACCCGCAGGCCGCGCAGGCCGGGATCGCGGGGCCGCCGATTACGGAGCCGGCGATCACGGTGAGCACGGCACTGGCCGGCACACAGTCGCTGACGCGTACGCTCGATGATTCCCCGCGCTCGCTCGATCCGCAGCTGTCTACCGATATACCCACGCAACGGGTGCTCGATGACCTGTTCGAGGGCCTGGTCACGCTGAGCATTGACGGCAAACCCATACCGGGTGTGGCCGCCTCCTGGGAGCACAGTCCCGACAGCAGGACCTGGGTGTTTCATCTGCGCAGCGAGGCGCGCTGGTCCAACGGCGCACCGGTGACTGCCGAGGACTTTCTCTATTCCTGGCGCCGCGAGGTCGACCCGAAAACCGCCGCCGGCTACGCGCAGGCGCTCGCGCCCATGGTCAATGCGCTGGACATCGCCCTCGGACGCAAGCCCCCTGACACGCTGGGCGTCGAGGCCAACGATGCCCACACATTGACCGTGCATCTGGTGGCACCGACGCCGTATCTGCTCGACCTGCTGGACCAGGTCTACCTCTATCCCGTGTACCGGCCTGCGATCGAGCGCTACGGCGATGACTGGGTACGTCCCGAGCACCTCGTCAGCAACGGCGCCTTCACGCTGCACGAGGAGATCATCGGCAACCGCATCACCCTCAGCGCCAACCCTTTTTATTGGGACGCGGCGCAGGTGCGCCTGAAGTCCGTGGTCTACTACACCATGCCGGACCGGGCGCAGTCGGTGCTGCGCTATCTGGCCGGCGACCTGCAGTTCACCGATTCGTTCGCGGCCAGTCAGCGCCCGTGGCTCAAGAAAACGCTTGGTGAGCAGGTGGTCAACTCACCCTGGCTCGGCACCTACATGCTGGCGTTCAATTTCAACTTGCCGCCGTTTCGCGACAATGTGGCGCTGCGCCGCGCGCTGATCGTCTCAGTCGACCGCGCGGCGCTGACGCAATACCTCAAGTACGGCATGTACGAGCCCGCCGACACGCTGATGCCGCCGCTGAGCGGCTATCAGCCGCAGCACCCCTCGTGGGCGGCGTTGAGCCAGCTCGAGCGCAACGATCTGGCGCGCCGTCTGTACCGCGAGGCAGGCTACTCGGCCGAACATCCGCTGCGCGTCAACATCAGCACCTCGGTGCAGGGAGCCGATGAGCGGCATTATTTCGAAGCGGTCGCCGGCATGTGGCACGCCGTGCTGGGCGCGCAAGTCAGCATGGATGAATCCGAATACAAGGTGCTGGCGCAGAATCGCGAGCTGCACCTGCTGCCGCTGTTTCTCGACACCTGGATCGGCGATTTCGCCGACCCGGTGAATTTCCTGCAGCTGTTCTATGGCGGCACCAGCCTCAACTATGGCGGCTATGCCGATGCGCGCTTCGATGGCCTGCTCGATCGCGCCGCCCAGGAGCCGGATAACGCGGCGCGCTACCGGCTGCTCGAGCAGTCCGAAGCCGTGCTGAACGATGATGCGGCCTACATACCGCTCTACTATTACGCCACGCGCCATCTGATCAAGCCGTATGTCCAGGGTTGGCGCTCGAATCTGCTGGACCGCAATCTCTCACGCTACATGTATATTCTCGAACACCAGGGACGCTGAGGCATGTTGCGATACATCGTGCGTCGCGTGCTCGAGAGCGTCCCGACTCTGCTGCTGATCGTCACGCTCGCCTTTGCGCTGCTGCACACGGCGCCCGGCGGTCCGTTCTCCGCCGACAAACCTCTGCTGCCGGAGATTCGGCACAACATCGAGGCGCGCTATCACCTCGATGAACCGCTGTGGCGCCAATACCTGCGTTACATGGGCGATCTGGCGCATGGGGATCTCGGCCCGTCATTCCAGTACCGCAATACTTCGGTCAACCAGATCATCGCCACAGGATTCCCGGTGGATGTCAGCGTCGGCCTGAGCGCGATCGCGCTGGCGCTGCTGGTCGGCATTCCGATCGGCCTCAACGCCGCCTGGCGGCGCAACACACTCTGGGATCGCGTGCCCATGGCACTGGCGGTTGCGGGCATCTCGCTACCGGTATTCGTGATCGCGCCGCTGCTGGTGCTGGTGTTCGCGGTAAAGCTGCACTGGTTGCCCGCCGGTGGCTGGATTGCCGGCTCACCGTCGCACCTGTTGCTGCCGGTGCTGGCGCTGGCGTTGCCCTATATCGCCTACGTGGCGCGCATCGTGCGCGGCAGTGCGCTCGAGGTACTCAGCAGCGGCTACATACGCACCGCGCGCGCCAAGGGACTGTCCACCGCCAGGATCCTGCTGCGCCACACGCTGCGCCCGAGTCTGGCGCCGGTGGTGTCGTTCCTGGGGCCCACCACCGCCGGCGTCATCACCATCTCGATCGTCGTGGAGACCGTGTTTGGTCTGCCCGGCATCGGACGCTTCTTCGTGACCGGCGCACTCAATCGCGACTACACGCTGGTCCTGGGTATCACCATTCTCTACGGAGCACTGATCATCCTGTTCAATCTGCTGGCCGATCTGTGCTATGCCTGGATCGACCCCCGAGTACGTCTTGAATAGCGCACTGTGGCAGCGGCTGCGCTGCCACCGGGGCGCGATGATCGCCGCCGGTGTGCTGCTGCTGCTGGCCTTGAGCAGCCTGATCGTGCCGGCACTGTCGCCGTACGATTACTACACACCGCAATTGGATCTGATCTCGCAGCCGCCGACGCTGCGCGGCGGTCACCTGCTCGGCACCGATCCGCTCGGACGCGACCTGCTGATCCGCGTGCTGTGGGGCTGCCGCATTTCGCTGCTGATCGGCCTGGCGGCCAGCTGCATCAGCATCGTGGTCGGCGTGCTCTGGGGCGCCATCGCCGGCTACGCCGGCGGCACTACCGATGCATTGATGATGCGTATGGTCGACGTGCTGTATTCGGTACCGTTCGTGCCGTTCGTGATCGTGCTGACCGTGCTGTTCGGGCGCGAGCTGTGGCTCATGTTCGTCGCCATCGGCGCGGTGTCCTGGCTCGACATCGCGCGCATCGTGCGCGGCGAGGCGCTGTCGCTCAAGCGCCGTGAATTCATCGAGGCGGCGCGCGTTTCCGGCGTGCGTGCGGCGCGCATGATCCGACGGCATATCGTACCCAATCTGCTCGGTGTCGTGATCATCTACGCCACCCTCACGATTCCGACCGTGATCCTGTTCGAGGCCTTCATGAGCTTTCTGGGTCTGGGCGTGCGGGTGCCGCTGGCATCGCTGGGCTCACTGATCGCCGATGGCGCCTCGGACATGCAGGCGCATCCGCACCTGTTGCTGGTGCCGGCCACCGTGCTCGCCACAATCGTCTACTGCTTCAACTTCATCGGCGACGGGCTGCGCGATGCACTCGACCCGCACGACCGGCACGACCGGCACGAGCAGGCATGAACGAGGACCCGCTACTGCAGATTCGCGATCTTAGCGTGAGCTATCCGGGCGCGCACGGCCGCTTCACGGCGCTGTGCGAGCTGAACCTCGAGGTCAGCGCCGGCGAATGTTTAGGGCTGGTCGGCGAGTCCGGGTCGGGTAAGACTGCGCTGCTGCTAGCCATCCTGGGGCTGCTGCCCGCTCAATCCAGCGTGCGCGGCAGCATCCGCTACCGCGGCGGCGAACTGCTGGGACTCGAGGCCGCGCGCCTCAACGCCATACGCGGCGCCCGCATTGCCATGGTGTTCCAGGAACCGATGTCGGCGCTCAACCCCTATATGCGCGTGATCGATCAACTCAGCGAAGTCCCGCACGTGCATGGCGGCATGTCGCGCCGTAAGGCCCGGCAGCGCGCGCTCGAGATGCTCGAGGCCGTGCATATCGGCGAGCCCGAACGCCGCGCCAGGCAATATCCACACGAACTCTCGGGCGGCATGCGCCAGCGCGTCATGATCGCCATGGCCCTGATCGGTGAGCCCGACATCGTGCTGGCCGATGAACCCACCACCGCACTGGATGTCACGGTGCAGGCACAGATCCTGTCGCTGCTGCAGGAAATGCGCGAACGCACCGGCGCCGCACTGGTGCTGGTAACGCACGATCTGGGCGTGGTGGCACAACTGGCCGATCGCATCGGCGTCATGCGTGGCGGACGAATCGTCGAGCAGGCCGAGTGCACGCAACTGTTCTCGCAGCCGCAACACCCCTACACCCAGGCATTACTGAGCGCCATGCCGCGACTGGAATATCCGCTGTGAACGCGCCCGACTCGCCGCTGCTGCAGGTGCGCGAGCTGCGCGTGAGCTATGCTACCCGCCACCGCGGTCGCGCCGTACGGGTCCGGGCGCTCGAGAACGTAAGCTTTGATCTGGACAGCGGCCAGACGCTCGGCATCGTCGGCGAGTCCGGCAGCGGCAAGTCGACACTGGCGCGCGCACTGCTGCGCCTGATCCGCGCCGACGGCGGCCAGATCCGCTTCCACGGCCGCGATCTGCTGGGCCTGCGCGGCGCCGACCTGCATGCCGTGCGGGCGCACCTGCAGATGATCTTTCAGGACGGCATCTCCGCGCTCGATCCGCGCCAGCGCATCGGCAGCATACTGGCTGAACCACTGGAGATTTTCCGTCCGCAGTTGCCCCACAGCCAACGGCGCGAGCGCGTGCTCGCCATGCTCGAGCGCGTGGGTCTCGAGTCGCTGCACCTGCGGCGCTATGCCCATGAGTTCTCCGGTGGCCAGGCGCAGCGCGTTGGTATCGCCCGCGCACTGATCGTCGAGCCCGAACTGATCGTCTGCGACGAGCCACTGTCCTCGCTCGATGTCTCGATCAAGGCGCAGATCACCGCTCTGCTGCAGCAGCTGCAGCGCGATCTGGGTCTGTCGCTGCTGTTTATCGCCCACGATCTGCCGGCGGTGCAGCTGCTGTGCGATCGCGTGCTGGTGCTGTACCTCGGCCGCGTGATGGAGATCGCCGCGCGCGATGCATTGTTTCAAACGCCGCGGCACCCGTACACGCGCGCGCTGCTGCAGTCGGTCCCCATTGCCGACCCACGGCGCGCGCGTGCACGCGGCAGGGCGCCGCTGCTAGGCGACATGCCCTCGAGCCTGTCGCCGCCGAGCGGCTGCGTGTTTCGCAGCCGCTGTCCCCACGCGATCGAGCGCTGTGCGCAGGAAGTCCCGGCATTGCGGCGCGTCGGCCACAGCGAGGTCGCCTGTCATCGGGCGGAGGAGCTTTAGCGGCTAGCTCGAGGACTTCTGGTGATAGTCGGCGCTGAAGGGCTGCGAACAGATGCTTACTGCGCATCAATGCGAAACAGGAGCTGCAGTGGATAACCCGCAGCAGCTTCGAAAAACGCACGGTCCAGAGCCAGGTGCTCCTCGGTAACCTTCAGTTCAATGACCTTGGGGAGTGTTTGGAACCCTGCAGCGGCCAGGGCGTTGAAGTAGTCGGCAAAAGTTTTGTGCATGTAACTCACGGGAACGGCCTTGCCGTCCCGTCTCCAGATGTACCCTTCATAGGACTGATCGACACCGGCGAAGTAGTCTCGTCCCTGTGAGTCGAAGTAAACGGGCTTCTCCAGAGGACGGATATAGGGCAGAAATGGGTGCGGTACCGTGAAAATGAAACGACCGCCCGGAGCGAGGAGCGAACGCACGGTACGGAATACCGCGGTCATTTCAGCGCGGCTCAAATAGCTGAGCATAAACACGGCGATCACCCGGTCGAATTGCTTCCGTGGAAAACTCTGAAAATTCGTGGCATTGCCGCTCACGAAAGTCATCGGGCACGGCGCACCGCTCGCGGCCTGTTGTGCACGCCCGACCATCTCGCTGGAGATATCGATGCCGAAAACCGACTGAGCGCCTGCCTGCGCCACTAGACGGGCAACGTATCCCTCGCCGCACCCGAGATCCAACACATGCTTGCCCGTCACGGGCGCGAGTTCCTGCAGTACCAGCGGTCTGGCCGTGAAATCCGAGAGGATCGAGGGCTCCTGCCTTGCCCACTGGTCTGCGTTCTGATCGAACATTCCAGCGAAAGAATCAGTCTGCATGACGTGCCCCTAAACAATGATCTAAACGCAGATGTTGCCTATGGACGGTGTGCTCATCGCCGCACTTGGTGTCAAGGCTCTGTGTCGTGGTAATGCCCGTCATTTAGTGCGCGGCCGATTGCTGTGGCGCCAGGCCTGCCCTGTTTGGCGCAGGAAAGCCACGGTCTAGCTGGCCATCAGTGCTGTAGAGGCCAGCCTGCCGGCCACGCTCCTGTATCAAACAAAGCACCGTGTCGATCGTCGGAGTCGCGACCTTCACGAGGCGGCCCATTTCCTGGACGGCAGTGACGAGTGCATCGATCTCCAGGGGCCGGCCTCTTTCGAGATCCTGCAGCATTGAAATTTTGTGACCAACGACGGAACCGGCTGCGTTCAATCGCCTTTCCATCATTTGTTCTGGAATGTTGAGACCGAGCGCCGCAGTTATCGCCTGGGCTTCCGCCATCATGGATTTGCATAGGGCGCGCAGGCCGGCCTCGGAGGTGACGCGATCCAGGGTCGCGAGGGTAAGAGCGCTGATCGGGTTGAAACAGACGTTGCCCCAAAGCTTGAGCCAGATGTTCCAGCGGATGTTGTCGCGAATCGGCACATCGAATCCGGCAGAAACCAGAGCATCGCGCAGGGCGACGATGCGGTCCGAGGCGGAGCCGTCCGGCTCGCCGATCGTGAAGCGCTTGAACAGCCGATGTTCGATCACCCCGGGCGCCACGACCTCGCAGGCGGGATCGACGACACAGCCGATGGCGCGCTCTGGTCCAATCGCATTCCATTGCGCGGCGCCGGGATCGACACTTTCCAAATGATGACCGTCTAGCGGTCCGCGCTCCTTGTAGAAATACCACCAGGGAATGCCGTTCATCGCTGTGAGAATGGCGGTGTGGGGGCCGAGGAGCGGAGCGAACGCGCCCGCGCTGGCGTGGGCCTGCTGCGCCTTGAGCGCGCAGATCACGACCTCCTGCGGGCCAAACGCCGCGGGGTTGTCGCTCGCCGGCAGGTGTACCGTGCGCGTCTCTACACCCACGATTAACTTGAGCCCGTGGCTCCGAATGGCCTCCAGATGCGCACCGCGGGCAATTGCACACACTTCATGGGCCGCCAATGCGAGTTCGGCCGCCATGTAACCGCCGATCGCGCCGGCGCCGAATACACAGATCTTCATGGCTCGCTCCTCTCTATCTCGTCTAACTACCAGAACATAGAGTCTCCCGGCTCTAGGTAGTATCGGGAGATTTAGCAAGACATATTCCCGTTTTTCGCGATAATAGGCCCATGGACAAGTTCGCGGCGATGCGGGTGTTCGTTAGGATTGCGGATGCTGGGAAGCTGTCGGCCGCAGGCCGTCAGTTAGGTCTTTCGCTGACCTCCGTCAGCCGCCAACTCATGGCACTCGAAGAGGTCCTCGGCACCACGCTGGTCGAAAGGACCACGCGGCATCTCTCGCTGACCGAGTCCGGTCGAATCTACTATGAACGGGCGAAGCAGATTTTGGAGGAGGTTGCCGAGCTGGAACGCGGCCTGACTACGCAGGCCGGAGTCGCGTCCGGCCGGTTGCATGTGAGCGCTCCATCGCTGCTCGGTCGGTTGCGGTTGGCGCCAATGCTGCCCGGCTTTCTGGCGGAGCAGACTCGGGTCTCGGTCGATCTGATGCTGGTAGATCGGCCGGTACATCTTGCCGAGGAAGGTATCGATGTTGCCCTTCGCATCGGACCGCTGGAAGACTCAGGCCTGATTGTCCGCAAGCTCGACGACATCCAGCTTGTTGTCTGCGCCGCGCCAGACTATCTGCGCCGGCGCGGCGAGCCGGCGAGGCCGGACGACCTGGTCGAGCAGGACTGCCTCGCCTTCGGCGATGCGCCAGGCGTGGCGGAATGGAGCTTCCAAGACGGCGCAGTGCGAAGATCTTTGCGCATTCCAACCCGGCTTTGCGCCAATGATTTCGATACGTTGATCAGTGCCGCGTTGGCGGGGGCCGGGCTCGTCCGAGTGCCGTCCTGGCAGGTTGCGCATTGTCTCGCCGACGGACGGCTCAGGCTTGTGCTTGAGGCCTATCAGCGGCCGCCCACGCCATTGAGCATCCTAGCGCTGCGCCCCCGCCTGCTTCTTCCGAAGGTGCGCGCCTTCGTAGATTTTTTGCAGCACCAATGGATGCGTCCGCGACCGCCTCTCTGATCTTGTCGGAATCCCGAGTTGAAAAGTATGAATTCCATGCTGAAGGCGATGGGGCTTCGCCTCGCCGTGCGGCCGATCGCATGAAAGAAGCGACTCTTCGGTCCCTGCTCTTTGTCGCCCTCGCCGCCGATGTACAGGCGTAGCCAGGCCGTCACTCCACGGGCGCGATGCGCTCCACGGTGCGCCAACCGCGCGGCAGCATGGCGCCGCGCTGCGCGCGCGCGCCCAGATAGTCCTTGAGATCATTGGGCGTCAGCGTCATCTGCCGCTCGCCCGAGAACACCGCCAGTGACTGCGCCGGTGCCAGCACCGTCATGGCCACCAGCAGCTCTTCGCGCGACTGCGCCTTCTTGCTGGCAATGTTAAACAGCTTGTTGCCCTTGCCGCGCGGCAGCTCCGGCACCTCGCTGGCGGCAAACAGCAGCAGGCGCCCTTCGGAGTTGACCAGTGCTACCCGCGCCGCGGCCAGCCCCTGGCCTTCGCTCAGCGGCACCGGCGCCGGCGGCAGCACCAGCGCGGCGTCGCCGACTTTCAACAGCGCCTTGCCGGCGCGATTGCGCGAATGCATTTCCTTGAGACGTACCGTGAAGCCATAGCCGGCATCGGTGGCCAGCAGCCACAAATCCTCGGGCTCGCCGATCAGCACGCCGGCAAAGCGGGCGCCATCGGGCGGATCGAGTCGCCCGGACAGCGGCTCGCCCTGTCCGCGCGCCGAGGGCAACGCATGCGCCGGCAGGCTGTAGACGCGGCCGGTGCTGTCGATGAACACCGCCAGCTGCGTGCTGCGTCCGCGCGCCGCGGCCTGAAAGGCGTCCCCGGATTTATATGACAGCGTGCGCGGGTCGATGTCGTGGCCTTTGGCCGAGCGTACAAACCCGCCGGTGGATAGCACCACCGTGACCGGCTCGTTGGCGAGCAGTTCGGTCTCCTCGATCGCCTGCGCTGCTGCGCGTTCGACAATACGCGTGCGCCGCTCGTCGCCGAACTCGGCCGCGTCGGCTTCGATTTCCTCGCGCACCAGCGCGCGCAGCTTGGTCTTGCTGGCGAGGATGGCCTCGAGTTTCTGGCGTTCGTCCGCCAGCGCCTTCTGTTCCTCGCGGATCTTCATCTCCTCGAGCCGGGCGAGGTGGCGCAGCTTGGTCTCGAGGATGGCCTCGGCCTGTTCCTCCGAGAGCTTGAAACGCTTGATCAGCACCGGCTTGGGTTCGTCCTCGCGCCGGATGATGCGAATGACCTCGTCGAGATTCAGATAGGCGATCAGCAGGCCGTCGAGCAGATGCAGGCGGCGCGCTACTTTGTCGAGCCGGTGCTGCAGGCGGCGGCGCACGGTCTTCTGCCGGAACTCGAGCCACTCGGCCAGCAGCGCCTTGAGTCCCATGACGCGCGGCCGGCCATCGATGCCGATCACGTTCAGATTGACGCGGTAACTGCGTTCCAGATCCGTGGTCGCAAACAGATGCGCCATGAGCTGCACTACATCGACGCGATTGGAGCGCGGCTCGATCACGATCCGGGTCGGATTCTCGTGGTCAGATTCGTCGCGCACGTCATCCACCATCGGCAATTTCTTGTCGCGGATCTGTTGCGCGACCTGTTCCTGAATGCGGCTGCCCGACACCTGAAACGGCAGTTGCGTGATGATGATATGGGACGTGTCGGCCTCGATCTCCCAGGTCGCGCGCGCCTTGAAGCTGCCGACGCCAGTGTCATAAAAGGCGATCAGATCCGCCCGCGGAGACACGATCTCCCCTCCCGTGGGCAGGTCCGGCCCCTTGACGTGCTTGAGCAATGCGCGCGTGGTCGCTTCGGGATCGTCGAGCAGGTGAATGCAGGCGGCGGCGATCTCGCGCAGGTTGTGCGGTGGAATGTCGGTCGCCATGCCCACGGCAATGCCCGAGGCGCCATTGAGCAGCAGATTGGGTAAGCGCGCCGGCAGCATCAGCGGCTCATCCATGGTGCCGTCGAAGTTTGGCGCCCAATCGACCGTGCCGTGCTCGAGCTCTCCGAGCAGCAGGTCGGCATAGCGCGTCAGCCGCGCCTCGGTGTAACGCATGGCGGCAAAGGACTTGGGATCATCGGTCGAGCCCCAGTTGCCCTGACCGTCGACGATCGGATAGCGATACGAGAAGTCCTGGGCCATGTGCACCATGGCCTCGTAGCAGGCCGAGTCGCCGTGCGGATGGAACTTTCCGATCACGTCGCCGACCGTGCGCGCGGACTTCTTGTGCTTGGAGGCGGCCGACAAGCCCAGCTCGCTCATGGCATAGGTGATGCGCCGCTGCACCGGCTTGAGGCCGTCGCCAAGCGCCGGCAGCGCCCGATCCAGAATCACGTACATCGAGTAGTCGAGATACGCTTTCTCGGTGAACACGCCCAAGGGGCGCTGCTCCACGCCCTCGAAGTTGAGTTCCTGATCGGCCATCAGCCCACGACCTCGGCCTGATCGCCATTGCGCTCGAGCCATTCACGCCGGTCGCCGGCGCGCTTCTTGGCCAGCAGCATATCCATGAGCTTGTCGGTCTGATCCTTGGCGGCCAGCGTGAGCTGCACCAGCCGGCGCGTGCGCGGATCGATGGTGGTGACCCGCAGCTGCGACGGGTTCATCTCGCCGAGCCCCTTGAAGCGTGTGACCACGGGCTTGACCCGCGCGTGCTCGGCCTTCAGGCGTGCGAGTGTGCTATCGCGCTCGGCATCATCGAGCGCATACAGCACCTGCTTGCCGGCATCGATGCGATACAACGGCGGCATCGCCACATGCACGTGGCCGCCGGCTACCAGCGGCCGAAAATGCCGCAGGAACAGCGCGCACAGCAGCGTGGCGATGTGCTGTCCGTCCGAATCCGCGTCGGCCAGTATGCACACCTTGTGATAGCGCAGATCTTTGAGGTCGGCTACACCGGGATCCACCCCCAGCGCCACACTGATGTCGTGCACCTCCTGCGAGGAGCCGATATCGCCGGGCTCGAGCTCCCAGGTGTTCAGGATCTTGCCGCGCAACGGCATGATGGCCTGAAATTCGCGATCGCGCGCCTGTTTGGCCGATCCGCCCGCGGAATCCCCTTCGACCAGGAACAGCTCCGAGCGCGCCGGATCCTGGCAGCTGCAATCGGCCAGCTTGCCGGGCAATGCCGGCCCATTGACTGCGCGCTTGCGCACCACGCGCGCCGCCGCGCGCAATCGCTCCTGCGCATTGGTGATGGCAAATTGCGCGATGCGCTCGCCGGCATCCGGATGCTGGTTGAGCCACAGCGCCGCGGCATCGCGCGCCTGGGTTTCGACCAGCGCCGCGGCTTCGCGCGAGCTGAGCTTCTCCTTCAACTGCCCCGCGAACTGCGGATCGCTGATCTTGACCGACAGTACGAAACAAGCTCGATCCCAGATGTCCTCGGCCGTCAGTTTGATGCCGCGCGGCAGCAGATTGCGAAACTCGCAGAACTCCCGCACCGCGCCCACCACGCCCGCGCGCAGTCCATTGACGTGCGTGCCGCCGCCTGTGGTAGGAATCAGGTTGACGTAGCTTTCGGCGATCAGGTGCTCGGCATCGCTCGACCACACCAGCGCCCAGTCGACCGCGTCCTTATCGGTGGCGTGACTGCCGGTGATTGGCTCCTGTGGCAATCGATCCGCGGAGCCGAGCTGCTCGACCAGGTAGGCGCCGAGATCACCGGTGTAGAACCACTCGTCCTTCTCGCCGCTCTGCTCGTTGCTGAAGCTGACGCGCAGGCCCGGGCACAACACCGCCTTGGCCTTGAGTACCCGCCGCAGCTCGGGCACCGAGAAGCGATCGGAGTCGAAGAATTTCGGATCCGGCCAGAAGCGCACCGTGGTGCCGGTGTTGCGCGCACCGACCTTGCCGACCACCTCGAGCTTGGAGTGCACGTGGCCATCGCGGAAACTGATGTTGTACTCGTGGCCATCACGTCGCACCCAGCATTCCAGGTGCTTGGACAGCGCATTGACCACCGACACACCGACGCCGTGCAGTCCGCCGGAGAACTTATAGCTGCCCTCGGTGAATTTGCCGCCGGCGTGCAGCCGCGTCAAGATCAGCTCCACGCCGCTGACCTTCTCCTGCTTGTGCATATCGACCGGCATGCCGCGGCCGTCGTCCGCGACTTCGAACGAGTGATCCTTGTACAGCGTGACCTTGATGTTCTTGCAGTAGCCCGCAATCGCCTCATCAACGCTGTTGTCGATGACCTCGTGTGCGAGATGATTGGGTCGCGTGGTATCGGTATACATGCCCGGACGGCGGCGCACCGGGTCCAGACCACTCAGAACTTCGATATCGGAAGCGGTATACGATTCAGCCATTCCTATTCCACGTGAGCGAGGCCGCAGCGGGCGCCGCGCATTCTAGCAGCGCGCGCCGCGTTCACCAGAGGCTCACGCGCTGCGGCGGCGGCAGGTACATCTTGTCGCCGTCTTTGACGTCGAAGGCCTGGTAGAACGGCGCCTGGTTCATCTCCGGCACGGTGCCGCGAATTTCCGCCGGTGAGTGCGGATCGCTCTTGATGCGCATGATGGTTTCGTTTTCGCGCGACTTGGAGCGCCACACCTGCGCCCAGCCCATGAAGAAGCGCTGATCGCCGGTCAGGCCATCGATGACCGCTGCCGGCTGACCAGCCAGCGACAGCTGATACGCCTTGTAGGCAATGGCAAGACCGGAATTGTCGGCGATGTTCTCGCCCAGCGTCAGCTCGCCGTTGATCGGGAAGCCCGGCACCGGTGAGTACGCCGAGTACTGCTGAACCAGCGCCCGGGTCCTGGCTTTGAACTGATCCAGATCTGCCTGGGTGAACCACCCCGGCGCATTGAGCAGGTTGCCGAGACCATCGTACTGGCTGCCCTGATCGTCGAAGCCGTGGCTGATCTCATGACCGATTACCGCGCCTATGCCGCCGTAGTTCACGGCATCGTCGGCGAGCACATTGAAGAATGGCGGCTGCAGTATCGCCGCCGGAAACACGATCTCGTTCATCTCCGGGTTGTAGTAGGCGTTGACCGTGTGCGGCCGCATGTGCCATTCGCTGCGATCGACCGGCTGGCCCAACTTGTTGAGGTTGCGCTGATACTCGAACGCACTGGCGCGCATCAGGTTGCCGAGCAGATCGCCTGCCACGATCCGCAGTGCGCTGTAGTCGCGCCATTTGTCGGGGTAGCCGATCTTGGTGGTGAAGCGGGCGAGCTTCTCCTGCGCCTTCTGTTTGGTCTCCGGCCCCATCCAATCCAACGTGTCGATGTCGGCCTGGTAGGTCGCCAGCAGATTCCTGACCAGCTGATCCATGCGGGTCTTGGCTTGCGGCGGGAAGTAGCTGGCCACGTAACTTCTGCCCAGAGCCTCGCCGATTGCGCCATCGATCAAGCCAATGCCGCGCTTCCAGCGCGGCCGGTCCTGCGCGATGCCGCGCAACGCCGTGCCGTAGAAGGCGAAGTTCTCATCGACGAACGGCTTGCTCAGATACGGCGCGAATTCGCTGAGCAATCGCCAGCGAAAATAGCATCGCCACACGGACAGCGGCGTGTGTTGCAGCAGTTGGTTGAAGGCGGTGATGTAGCTGGGCTGGCTGATGACCAGATACTCGACTTTGCCGGCCACACCGGCATCGCTCAGATAGGCCTTCCAGTCGTAGCCCGGCGCGAGCGCCGGCAGCTGTGCCAGTTCGACCCGGTTATAGGCCTTCACCGGATCGCGATTTTCGACCTTGGACCATTGCACCTTCGCCAGAGCGGTCTCGAGCGCAAGGATGTCCTTGGCCTCCTGGGCTGCGGCCGCATCTCCCGCCAGCTTCAGCATGGTCTCGACATGCTGCAGGTACTTGGCGCGCACCTGCGTCAGACGTTCCTCGCTTTCCAGGTAGTAGTCGCGATCGGGCAGCCCGAGACCGCTCTGAGCCAGATCGAAAACGTACCTGGTCGCATCCCTGGCATCCTGATGCACATGCGGCTGGTAGGGCGCGCCGACACCGATCCGGCCCAGGTGCGCCATCAGCCCCGGAATCTGTGCCTTGCTCTTGATTGCCGCGATGCGCGCCAACTCACCCGCCAAAGGCTTCAGCCCCGAGCGCTCCAAGGCGGGCTCGTCCATAAAACTGGCATAGAGGTCAACAATCTTCTTCTGGTCCGGATCGGCAGGGTCGGTCGACTGCTGCAGACGCTCCAGCACGCTACGCAGCTGCTCGATCGAATCGTCATTGAGCTTGTCGAAGGAACCGTAGCGCGCTTTGTCGGCAGGAATTTCGACACTGTTCAGCCAGGCGCCATTCACATGGCGATAGAAGTCGTCCTGTGCACGCACGCTGTCGTCAAAATACTGTATGTCGATGCCCGAACCCAGCGGCGCCGATGCCGCGACGTCCCCGATCGCCGGGGCGGCCGACAGGCCGTGACCGGCCAGCGCGCCGGCGCCCACCATCGCGCAGCGCCAACTATTTTTTTTCGTCATCGCCAGGCCTCCAGTATCACCACATCAGATCGTCGGGTACCACGTAGGCGCCATAGACATTGTCGTCGCCGCCAGCGGCCGTGTTCGCGACCCGCGCGATCAGTGCTGCGGGGTCGCGCTCGCCGATGCGCTCGCCGGCGGCAGCCGGCACCAGCGCGTAGCGATTGTCGCAGCGAACGATGCGCAGTTCACCGCGATTGAGCTGCTCGCGCACCGGCGCATTGACCGCCAGTCGCTTGATCCGGCTTCCGTCGACGAAATTGTAATAGTCGTCGCTTTCGATCGGCGGCACGCGGTTCTGCTCGATCAGTTGCCGCACCTGCGCCAGTCGCGCGGTCCGCTCCGCCTTGGCCTGCTGTTTGCGATTGAGCTCCTGATCACGCGCAGCCTTCTGCGCCTGCGCGCGCTGCAGGGCCAGCTGCTGCTCGGAAATCCGAGGATTCTTCCGCGACTGCTGCGGCGGACGCGGCGTCTGCTGCAGGGCGAGTTTGGCCTGCTTTTCACTCACCAGGCCGGCCTGGATCAGCTGATCGCGCAATGAGCTGCTCATATCGCTCTCGTGGGTAGGTGTCGGTGCTTCGCCATTTTACCCGGGCCGGCATTGCATTTTCATCACAATCCCGCGCCCGAACCCGCCTCGGGGTTGCCGGCCGTCAATCGCGAAAATTCTCGAATTGCAGCGGCAGCTCGAGCGGTGTCTTGCGCAGCAGCGCCATGGCCAGCTGCAGATCGTCGCGCTTCTTGCCGCTCACGCGCAGCTTGTCGCCGTTGATCTGGGCCTCGACCTTGATCCTGGCCTCCTTGAGCGCTGCCACGAGCTTCTTGGCCGGCGCCTGCTCGATGCCTTGCTTGATCGTGATCGCACGGCGCGCGCCGGCCAGGTTGACTTCCACGGTACCCAGATCCAGGCAGCGCGGGTCGATACCGCGCGCCGCCGCCCTGAGTCGCAGAATGTCCAGCAGCTGATCCAGCTGGTATTCGCTGGCCGCGAATTGCGTGACCACCGAGCCTTCCAGCTCGAAGCGCGCATTGGTGCCGCGCAGATCGTAGCGCTTCTCCAGTTCACGCTTGGCCTGGTCGACGGCGTTGGTGAGTTCGTGCGAGTCTACTTTGGAGACGACATCGAACGATGGCATGAGTGCGCAGACCTTCTGGGTGACAGCGGTGCAGTGAGCATGAGAGTACTGATTTTTACATGATAATGGGGCCGCGAGGCAGTGATGGATAGCGAGCAGCGTAACGACCGGAAGATAATCGACAGCTGGCGCGCGAATGCCGCGCCCTGGACCGCCGCGGTACGCTTAGGCCAGATCGAGAGCCGCCAGCTCATCACCGACCGCGCCATCATCGAGGCCGTGCTGGAGCGCGCACCGCGCTCGGTGCTCGACCTGGGCTGTGGCGAGGGCTGGCTTGCGCGCGCACTGGCCGCGCACGCAATCCGGGTGCTCGGACTGGATGGGGTTGCCGCGCTGATCGAGCAGGCACAGCGCTCTGGCGGCGGCGAGTTTCGTCTCGCCTCCTACGAGCAGATCGCCGCGGGCGAGATTGCCGTGCGCTCGGATGTGGTGGTGTGCAACTTCTCGCTGCTGGGCAAGACTTCGGTCGAAGGCCTCATGCGCGCCATGCCGTCCTTGCTGCAGGCGCGGGGCACGCTGATCATTCAAACCCTGCACCCGCTGATCGCCTGCGGCGACGCGGCCTACCAGGATGGCTGGCGAGAGGGTTCGTGGCTCGGATTTGATGCGGCATTCGTCGATCCGGCGCCGTGGTACTTCCGGACCCTGCAGGGCTGGATCAAACTGCTGTCCGACCACGGGCTGCGGCTGCTGGAGCTGCGCGAGCCCGTGCATCCCACGCTCAAGCGCCCGGCTTCGGTCATATTCATCGCGGCGCCGGCCGCAGCAGGCTCCTAAGCCCGACTCTGCACCCAGCGCACGACATCGGCCGCGCTCATGGTGCCGCTCTGACGAGCGACTTCGCGGCCGCCGCGAAACAGGGCCAGCGTCGGAATACTGCGGATGCCGAACTGACTGGCCACGCCCTGCTCGACCTCGGTGTTGACTTTGGCCAGCCGCACCTGCGGCTCGAGCATGGCAGCCGCCTCGGCAAACTGCGGCGCAAAGACTTTGCACGGCCCGCACCACGGCGCCCAGAAGTCGACCAGCAAGCCAATATCGTTGCGCTGCAGGTACTTGTGGAACTTGGCTCCTGTTAGCTCCACCGGCTGGGCGGAAAACAACGGCGTGTGGCACTGGCCGCACTTCGGCTGCTGACCCAGGCGCGCCGCCGGGATGCGGTTGATCGCGTCGCAGTGCGGGCAAACAATGTGCAATGCTTCGCTCATGGGTGCAAGCATGGGGCCGTGCCCATACCTTTCAAGATGCGCCGCGAGGGGAAGGATACGATGTTGAAGTCATTCGAGCTGCAGCGCCGGCCAATCGTTGTCGCCGGCATTTTTATCGCCTTGGCCGGCATCGCCCGCCTCAGCGCGGCGGCGCCTGCGCCGGTCAGCACGGCGGCCGCCAAGGTCAGGCATGTCTTTGTGATCGTGCTGGAGAACAAGAACTTCGATAACACTTTCGGCACCAGCACGCAGGACCCCTATCTGCGCAATACGCTGACGCCCATGGGCGCGCTTCTGACTCAATATTACGGGACCGGGCATTTCAGCCTCGACAACTATATCTCCATGATCAGCGGCCAGGCGCCGACAGCCGATACCGAGGACGACTGTTCGCCGGGCCTGACCGGATCCACCAACTTCAACAATGTCGTGCAGACCGGTACCACGCCGGACGGTCAGGTCATCGCCCAGAGCGGCTGTGTATATGCCGCCAGTGTCAAGACGCTGCCGGATCAGCTCAACGCCGCCGGCTTGAGCTGGCGCGGATACATGCAGGACATGGGCAACGATCCGGCGCGCGAGCGCGCCACCTGCGGACATCCGGACATCGGCATGGGAACCGACCGTACCGTGGAGGCGCAAGCGCCCAGCAGTGCCGTGCCGTTGGGTGATGCCTACGCTACCCGGCACAATCCGTTCATGTATTTCCATTCCATCATCGATTCTCCAGCCTGCGACACCAACATCGTCAATCTCGATCGCTTGCCGGCGGACCTGGCCACCGCGGCCGGCACGCCCAACTTGGTCTTTATCACCCCCAACCTGTGCGATGACGGTCACGACGGCAGCGGCAGCGGCGCCGCGGGCACGACCTGCGCCAACGGCAAGCCAGGGGGCCTGACTTCCATCGATGCGTTCCTGAAGAATTGGGTGCCGAAGATACTGGCCTCCCCCGCCTACCAGCGCGACGGTCTGCTGATCATCACCTTCGATGAGAGCAACTACACGCAAAGCGTCAGCAGCAATCCCAGTACCGGTCAGACCACCGTGGACATCACCTTCCCGGGCCAAGGCTGTTGCGCTCAACAACCCGGACCCAATATCGGCGCCAACCGTCCCGGCCACCTGCGGGTGGTGAATACGGCCACCAAGGTGGTCAACATCGATTTCAAGGGCTACGGCGGCGATCGGGTCGGCGCGCTGCTGTTGTCGCCGTTCGTCAAGCCGGGCAGCAGCTCCGATGTTCCCTACAACCACTATTCTCTGCTCAAGAGCCTGGAGGACATTTTCCGGCTCGGCGCGCATCTGGGCTACGCGGCCGACAATCCCCGCGCCGGCTATCGCCTGGCGACCATTGGCGAGGACCGCAACGTTTTCAACGGTCCATAAAATACTGCGTTGGGCGCCGGCGATCGCTGCGCTGTGCACGGTGGCCGGCTTGTGCCAGAGCAGCGACGGCGCACCGGCGGACATCACCGCACTCGGCCGGCAGATATTCTCCGACGCCTCTCTGTCGGCCTCCGGGCGCATGTCGTGCGCCAGCTGCCATAGCCCGGTCCACGCCTACGGCCCACCCAATGATCTGGCGGTACAGCGCGGCGGCGCGCGGCTCAGCCTGCAGGGCGTGCGCGCGGTGCCATCATTGCGCTACGTGCTCAATCGCACGCCAGTCTGGTCCAAGGTGTTTGTTTCCAATCCCGCAGAGCGCACGCTCGAGGCAGATGCGGCGCCGGCGGGCGGCTTTGGCTGGGATGGCCGCTTCAATACTTTGCACCAGCAGGCACGCTTTCCATTGCTGAGCCGCTATGAAATGGCCAACGCATCGCCGGCAGCCGTGGTCGCCAGACTGATGCGCGCGCCGTACGCGCCGCAGTTCCGCCGCCTGTTCGGCCAGCGCATATTCGAGCATCCGCAGCGCGCCTTTACCCAGGCGCTGTTCGCCATCGAGCGATTCGAACTCCAAGACCCGAGCTTTCATCCCTACAGCAGCCGCTACGACGACTATCTCGACGGCAAGCTGCAACTGAATGAGCGCGAACTTCGCGGGCTGGCGCTGTTCGAGGATACGCAGCAGGGCAACTGCGCCAGTTGCCACCCCGACCGCAAGGGCGCCGATGGCTCACACCCGCTGTTCACCGATTACCAATTTGAAGCGCTGGGGGTGCCGCGCAACCCGGAGATCCAGGCGAACG
>Ga0302314_10001353_pt1 | contig 45805 bp, 34 predicted proteins | sample III_Palsa_N2_3_FD_200533 | JGI IMG/M metagenome (GOLD analysis project Ga0302314, IMG submission 200533) | Peat permafrost microbial communities from Stordalen Mire near Abisko, Sweden - III_Palsa_N2_3 | ecosystem: Environmental > Terrestrial > Soil > Palsa > Peat permafrost | place: Sweden...
GGCTCCCTTGGGGTGACGTGGCCGAGTGGCTGAAGGCGGCGGTTTGCTAAACCGTTGTACGGTATAAAGCCGTACCGAGGGTTCGAATCCCTCCGTCACCGCCACCCTTCGCCCGATGGGCTTCGGGTGGCAGGCCACCGAACATTGGCAGGCGAAGGGGTGTCTTCCGAGGCTCCGTGAGGAGCGTAGGGGGACTGGCGCCGTGTGCTACGCGGTCAGCGCCCGCGATTGCTACAATATGTATGCTGTCGACGCATTTCCTTGCCGTGCTCCCACTCGTCAGAGAAACCTCCTGACGCCCGTTCCCGCTTCCGGCAATTACCCTAGAGCTGACGCGAAGAGGACCGTCCCGCTGCGAGATCTGCCCGCGAAAAGGGCCGCCCCTCGGCGGAGGGACGGCCCGGGCCACCGACGAATCGGCCGCCTCGCTGGTCTGGAAAGCGAGCGGCCGGTCCTATTGTCGGGGACGCTGTGCGAGCCCCTGGGGGATGTAGGGGTCCGCGCGAAACAAACGCGGCTGTGGCCGATCGGTTCCTCAGTGAGCCTTTGTCGACGCCACCAGCGCCACGTCGCGCCCACGGAAGCCTCCATGCTTCACGCGGTGGTGCGCCCGCTTCACGATGGCGTCCCAGTGCTCGGGGCTGAGCCGGCGGTATCGGTCGACGATCTGGGCGGCGTAGTCGGCCGAAACGTGCCGCTCGCCATCTTTGGTTTCGATTGTGAACATCAGGCTTCCTCCGTTCTCTGACGTGTAGCACGCCCCTGGCCGTGACGGCGCCGCGCCTTCCTCAACGGGCGAAGGATTTCGCAATACGGCTAGACAGCGATTCATACCAATGGTAACACCATCGCCATGGCGTTCCGTGCGCCTGGGTCTTTGACATCGTGGATTCGACGAAAAACGCCTCTCTCTGAGCGGCGCTCCCGGCCGGCCGCGCATGCGGCGTCAGGATTGGGGGACCGTTAAAAAGGGAAATTTACGTTGCGGAAGCCGCCCGCGGGGCGCAGGCGTCACTTTTTCACTCCGGGTAGTTTCCCGCGCCGAGCGCCGCCGCGTCCTACCGCTGCATCTGCATCACCCGGCTCATCGGGACCATGTTGTGGTTGAGGTTGGCCATGATCCAGAGCGAGCCGACGATCACCAGGGTGACGATCAGGATGCCGAAGGCCAGCGCCAGGACGTTGTTGGTGTTGTCCGGCCCCGTGGTGAGGTGGAGGAAGAAGACCAGGTGGACGCCCATCTGGGCCACCGCCAGGGCGAGCAGGGCGGCCGGGATGGCGGGGCCGTAGATCAGGCCGCTGCCGGCGAAATAGAACGAGGCGGCGGTGAGGCCCGCGGCCAGCGCCAGGCCGATCAGATAGCCGCGCACGCCATGGGCGACGCCGCTGCCGTCCAGCCGCTCCTCGCCCGGCGCGAGGTCGCCGGCGTGCGGCTGGCCGCCCTCATGGCTCTCGCTCATCGGCCGGCTCCGATCAGGTAGACGATGGTGAAGATGGCCACCCAGATGATGTCGAGGGCGTGCCAGAAGAGGGTGAAGCAGAGGATGCGCCGCAGGATGTCGGCGCGGAATCCCTTGGCGAACACCTGCGCCATCATGGTCAGCAGCCACGCCAACCCGGCGGTGATGTGGGCGCCGTGGCAGCCGACCAGGGTGAAGAAGGCCGACAGGAAGGCGCTGCGCTGCGGGCCGTCGCCCAGCGCGGCGAGGCCGGCGAACTCCTTCAGCTCGAGGCCGAGGAAGCCCGCGCCCAGCACGAACGTCAGCCCCATCGCCACGTGGAACCAGAGCCGGTTGCGCGCGCCGGCCGCCAGGCTGGCGAGGCCGCAGGCGAAGCTGGAGGCCAGCAGGCAGGCGGTCTCCAGCGCCACATTGTTCAGGTCGAAAATCTGCTTGGCCGTCGGGCCGCCCGCCGTGGCGTCCGCCAGCACCGCATAGGCGGCGAAGAAGGCGGAGAACATCACCATGTCGCTGAGGATGAAGATCCAGAAGCCGTAGCCCACGACGATGCGGGTGGACGCCGGGCCGCCGAGACCGCGGCCGGGGGCCTCGCCGCCCTCCAGCCCCAGTTCGCCGACGCGGTTCGGATCGATGGGTTCGGCGAGGCTCACGTCACGGCCTCGCGGATCGATGCGCCCAGGCGGGCAGTCCGGTTCGCCCGGTCGATGCGCGCCACCTCATCGGCCGGGATCTCGGTCTCGGTGCGGTCGCGCCAGGCGAAGACGACGAAGGTCGCCCAGGCGCCGAGAATGCCGGCGATCGCCAGCCACCAGATGTGCCAGATCAGGGCGAAGCCCATCACGGTGGCGAAGAAGGCGCAGACGAAGCCGGTGGGGCTGTTGCGCGGAACCTCGATCGCCTCATAGCCCGGCTCGGCCGCCGCCTCCTGGCGCGCCCGCTGCTTCATGTTCCAGTAGGCGTCCTCGCCATGCACGTCGGGCAGCACCGCGAAGTTGAAGGCGGGCGGCGGCGAGGCGGTCGACCATTCCAGCGAGCGCCCGTCCCAGGGATCGCCGGTGACGTCGCGCAGGGACTCGCGCCGGCTGATGGAGACCCAGAGCTGGGCGATTTGGCAGCAGATGCCGACGAGGATCACCACCGCGCCCGCCATCGCCACCCAGGTCCACGGCTGCCACTCGGGCACGTCGTAGTGCTGCAACCGCCGGGTCATGCCCATCAGCCCCAGCACATAGAGCGGCGTGAAGGCGAGGTAGAAGCCGATGAACCAGCACCAGAACGCCGCCTGTCCGAGGCCCTCGTGCAGCTTGAAGCCGAACGCCTTGGGGAACCAGTAGGCATAGCCGGCGAAGGCGCCGAAGAGGACGCCGCCGATGATCACATTGTGGAAGTGCGCCACCAGGAAAAGGCTGTTGTGCAGCACGAAATCCGCCGGCGGGATGGCCAGCAGCACCCCGGTCATGCCGCCGATGACGAAGGTGACCATGAAGCCGATCGCCCACAGCATCGGCGAGGTGAAGCGCACCCGGCCGCCGTAGATGGTGAAGAGCCAGTTGAACACCTTCACCCCGGTGGGCACGGCGATGATGGTGCTCATGATGCCGAAGAAGGCGTTCACGTCGGCGCCGGCGCCCATGGTGAAGAAGTGGTGCAGCCAGACCATGAACGAGAGCAGGCAGATCGCCATGGTGGCCATCACCATCGAGCGATAGCCGAACAGCGGCTTGGCGGAGAAGGTCGAGACTACCTCGGAGAAGATGCCGAACGCCGGCAGGATCAGGATGTAGACCTCCGGATGCCCCCAGGCCCAGATCAGGTTGACGAACATCATCATGTTGCCGCCGGCCTCGTTGGTGAAGAAGTGGAAGCCGAGGTAGCGGTCGAGGATCAGCATGGCCAAGGTGGCGGTCAGGATCGGGAAGGCGGCCACGATCAGCAAGGACGAGGCGAGGCTGGTCCAGCAGAACATCGGCATGCGCAGATAGCCCATGCCCGGCGCGCGCAGCTTCAGGATGGTGGTGACGAAGTTGATCCCGGTCAGCAGCGTGCCGACGCCGGCGATCTGCAGCGACCAGAGATAGTAGTCCACCCCGACGCCGGGCGAGTAGCGCAGCTCCGAGAGCGGCGGGTAGGGCAGCCAGCCGGTGCGCGCGAACTCGCCGATCACCAGGGAGATGTTGACCAGCAAGGCCCCGGTGGCGGTGAGCCAGAAGCTGACCGAGTTCAAGGTCGGGAAGGCGACGTCGCGCACGCCCAGCTGCAGCGGCAGCACGAAGTTCATCAGGCCGATCAGGAACGGCATCGCCACGAAGAAGATCATGATGGTGCCGTGGGCGGAGAAGACCTGGTCGTAGTGCTCCGGCGGCAGGTAGCCCATCGAATGAAACGCGACCGCCTGCTGCGAGCGCATCATGATCGCGTCGGAAAAGCCGCGCAGCAACATCACCAGGGCCAGCAGGCAGTACATCACCCCGATCCGCTTGTGGTCGACGCTGGTGATCCACTCGCGCCAGAGGTAGGGCAGGCGGCCGCTCGCCACGATCCAGCCCAACACCGCCAGGATGCCAAGCGCGACGACGCCGGACGCGATCATCGGGATGGGCTGGTCGAGCGGGATCGCCGACCAGTCGAGATCGCCCAGCAGCTTCATGACGGGGCCTTCGGCGCGGCGGCGGGTATGTGCGGGGCGTTGGCGGGTCCGGGGCCCGGCGCCTGCTTCAGCGAGACGATGTTGGCGAACAGCGCCGGATCGACGGCGCGATAGGTGATCGGCGGCGCGGTGCCTGGACGGCTGAGCGCCGAATAGGCCGCCGCGTCCAGCACCGGGCCGGCCGCCTTGGCGCCCTGCGCCCAGGCCGCGAACGCGGCCGGCGTCACCGCGCGGGTCTCGAAGCGCATGTCGGCGAAACCGTCGCCGCTATACATGGTGGAGAGGCCATAATAGGCGCCCGGCCGGTCGGCCCGCAGGTAGAGCTGCGTGACCATGCCGTTCATCGTGTAGATCATGCTGCCGAGCTGCGGGACGAAGAAGGCGTTCATCACGCTGCCCGAGGTCAGGGTGAGGTGGATCGGCGCGCCGGCGGGCGCCACCAGCTCATTGACGCTGGCGATCCCCTGGTCGGGGTAGATGAACAGCCACTTCCAATCCAGCGAGACCACCTCGACTTCCAGCGGCTTGCCCTGGCCGCTCACCGGCTGGGCAGGGTCGAGGTCGTGCGAGGAAACCCAGGTGAGGCCGCCCAGGAACATGATCACCAGCACTGGGATCGACCAGACCACCAGCTCGATGCGGCCCGAGAAGGCCCAGTCCGGCAGATAGCGCGCCTTGGTGTTGGAGGCGCGGAACCACCAGGCGAAGCCCAGCGTCGCGACGATCACCGGCACGACGATCGCCAGCATGATGGCGAGCGAATCCAGCAGGATCAGCTTCTCGCCGGCGCCGACCGGCCCCTGCGGGTTCAGCACCGCCGGATAGCAGCCGCCCAGCGCCAGCGCCGCGGCGCCGAACGCCGCCCACAGCCCGATCCTGCGCAAGTCCGAGGCCATCCCAATCCTTCGAGCCGGCCGATAGTCGGCTCAATCGCACGTTTGGGGGCGCCTGTCGTCTCCGGCGCGCGACGGTCGCCGCAATCGCCTGCCTGAACCAGCCTTTCGCGCCTGCGAACTCGGTCAGAGAGCGGCCCGCGTTCGCGCTCGGCCAGCTCGCGACGTCGGGGCCGGCGCCGCCGGCGATACTTGCCCCCCATCAGGCGTGGTCACCGCGCCCCTTTGGGCGCCGATCCAGGCCGGGCTGGAAACGACCGTGCGCACCAGTTCCGCCTGTCGGCGGACGCCGACGCTCTGCATGATGTGTTTCAGATGCGTCTTCACGGTCTCCCGGCCGATGTCGAGGCGTAGGGCGATTTCGTGCGTGTCCTCGCCCCGGACCAGGGCGCAAACCACGGCAGCCTCGCGCTCGGTGAGCCCGAACAACCGCCGCACGACCTCTTCCCCGGTCTCGATCGGGTGGCGCGTATCCGTCATATAGAGCGCGACCGAGCCGAGACGCCCACCGAGGATCGTGGCCGTCTCCGCGTCCAGCGCCCGGATCACGATCCTCAATTGACCGGTTTCTCCGGCTGGCAGCGTGACGCCCACCGGATCGCCATTGGCCGCCCGCGCCTCGGAAATCGCACGCATCAACTGGCCCTGAGCCTGCGGTGTGGCGGCCTGCAGGCTGTTGTTGTTGCGGCGCACAGCGTCGCCCTGAGCGAGCAGGACCGACGCCGCGGCGTTGGTCATCACGATCCAATCGCCCTGAAGCACCGCCATGGCCACGGGAACGCCGTTGATCAGAGCCTGCGAGGCCGCCGCGATATCCCTGGCCCGGCTGAGCGTCCCGCGGATGCCGATTGCGCGACCGATGTGAGGCACGAACCGGCCGAATTCCTCGCAATCGAGCGCCGTGAACGGCGCGGACTCCGGTCCGCGCATCAGGCTGACGATGCAGCGTTCGTCGATGCTGAGGTCGAAAACGACGAACATCGAATATTCGATGCCCATAGGCGCCAGCACCTGCCGATACATTTCGCTCGACCGCAGAATGTTTTCCGAGACGACCTGGCGGCAATGATATGGCTTGAACGATTGCGATGTCCGGCGGGGGTCGGTCGCGGTCAAGCTCAGGTACTTGTCCATCATCCTGTCCATCAGCGCCGGATCAAATCCGACGAAGCGGAAGAACGGATGATGATCTGACCAGGAGTGGAAATAGCTGAGCTGCGCCTTCGAGCTGGCGAACAGTCGGGACAGGGTCACGAGCGCCGTGTCCCAGCGCTCAGTGCTCAACGCCGAGTCATAAATCTCGGCAACGGCTTGGGAGAATGCATCCAGGTCGATCATGCGTTAGCTCGAGAAGGCAGGGGCCGACTATGACGCAGCTTTCGCCGTATCGCGCCGTCCGAACGGACAATGGACGACTTCGCCGTGGTCGGCGCCTCAGAACACCCGCATCGGGGGCGCCAGCGACAGCACCTCGGCGATCAGGTCAGATTGGCGCCGGGTCCCGGTCTTGTCGAACAGCTTCTGCAGGTGCGCCTTCACCGTGCGCTGGGTGACGCCGAGGTCGGCGGCGATCCGTCCCAGCGCGTGGCGTTTCAGCAGGGCGGTCAGCACCCGGATCTCGGCCATCGTCAGGCCGTAGGCCTGGGCCAGCATCGGGCCTGGCAGGGGAAGCTCCGCCTCGGGCGAGGCCACCATCACCACCCCGTAGCCGCCGCTCTCGTCCGACGGCGGCAGGATCGAGAGCACGCGCTTTCCGTCCCTCGTCTCCACCAGCGTCATCTGGGGCGCCGTGCTGTCGCCGCTCAGCGCGGCTGACAGCAGCTTCTGGACCGACGGCTCCAGGGCCGCGAGCATGCGCTGGGAGGCGCGCAGGATGGCGCCGTCCGTCAGCAGAGCCTCGCCCAGACGATTGGCGAAGGCGATGCGCCCGCTCGGCTCCACGAGGAACGCCGCGACCCGGATCCGGTCCACCAGCGTCGCCATGCCCGCGCGCTCGGCGGCGCTGTGTTCGAACAGGCGCCCAAGCATCGTCGCGCGCTGGATGTGCGGCATGAACAGCTTCATCCGCGCCACCTGCGACCCGTGGTAGGGCCCGTCGCGCTCGAGCCTGGCCAGGGACAGCATGGCGATGCTGGTGGTTCGCCGCACCAGCAGGCAGCCCATCCAGTCGCCCCAGCCCTGTGGCGCCACCCATTCCCGATAGAACCGTGAGCAATGGTATTCGGGCAGGTCGACGGTGTCGTACAGCGTCCGAACCTCGCCCTCGGCGGTGTAGAGCAAGGTCGCGTCGATCAGCGGATTGATCGCGCCATAGGTCTCCAGATAGGTCCGCGACGCTTCCGGCTGGGTCCCGAATTCGACCAGCAACTCAGGCGCGTGAGAGGCCAGCTCGTGGACGTTCAGGCTGGCGGCGCAGCAGCCGGCGATCGGCGTCAAGCGCTCCAGCACCGACAGCCAGTGGCCGCGGTCGAGGACGCAGCGGTAGATGTCGTCGATGATCTCGGAGATCGCCTGAACGCCGAGGCCGTCCGCCTCTACCGGCGCCATGCGGACACCCGACTTGCGGACCGCCGGTCAGACAATCGACGCGACGCGCCCGTAACAACCATGCTCAGCCCCGTGCCAGGCCCCGCGGGCCGCCGGGAACATCGGCGGCTTGCGTAAACATACTAGGTACAGGGGAGAGCGGCCGCCAAGCGGACTGGTTCCGCTTGGCGGCCGCGATCAGAACACCTGGCGCAGCAGCCAGTACAGTCCGCCGGCGAGCAGGATCGCGGCCGGCAGCGTCAGCACCCAGGCCAGGGCGATGTTGAGCAGGGTGCGGCCCTGCAGCCCCGAGCCGTTGGCCGCCATGGTTCCGGCGACCCCGCTGGAGAGGATGTGCGTCGTCGAGACGGGCAGGTGCAGCTGGTCCGCGCCCATGATGGTGACCGCCGCCACGATCTCGGCGGCCGCGCCCTGGGCGTAGGTCAGGTGGGTCTTGCCGATCTTTTCGCCGACGGTGACGACGATCCGCTTCCAGCCGACCATGGTGCCGAGGCCGAGCGCGATGGCGACGCCTACCTTCACCCACAGCGGGATGAAGCGGGTGCCGGCTTCCATGTCGCCCTGGAACTTCTTCAGGGTGGCCAGGGTCGGCTTGTCGAGGCTCGACTTGCCCTTGCCGATCAGGCGCAGCGAGTCGCCCACGAGGTACATCTCATTGCGCAGGTTCGGGGTCTCGACGGCGGGGACGGCCCTCAGCGAGTGGAACTGCTGCACCTGGGCCGAGATGTCGCCGCTGAGCACGCCGAGCGCGGCGTAGACCTGTGGGGTAGCGACCTTGCGGGTGCGCAGGGCGTCGCCGGCGATCTGGCGCGACTGCTGGAGGCTCGGCGGCGGGACGTTCGGCGTCTGGGCGAGCAGCGCCTTCTGCGCGGCGTTCGCGCTGGCGACGAAGGCCGGCATCGCCGCATCGGGCATGGTGCGGTTGAGGGCGTAGGCGGTGGGCGCGGCGCCGATCAGGATCAGCATGATCAGGCCCATGCCCTTCTGTCCGTCATTGCTGCCGTGGGCGAAGGAAACGCCGGTGCAGGTGAGGATCAGCAGGCTGCGGATCCACATGGGCGGCGGCGCGTCCGACTTCGGCTCCTGATAGAGCGCGGGCGAGCGGATCAGCAGCTTGAACAGCAGCAGCAGCCCGCCGGCGAGGAAGAAGCCCATGACCGGGCTCCAGAGCAGGGCGTTGAAGACGTTCTGAGCCTGGGACCAGTCCACGCCGGACGTCGCCTGGCCGGCGGGCGCCATGAGCTGGTTGGCGAGCCCCACGCCCATCACCGATCCGATCAGGGCGTGCGAGGACGAGTTCGGGATCCCAAGCCACCAGGTGCCGAGGTTCCAGATGATCGCCGCCAGCAGCAGGGCGAAGATCATCGAATAGCCGGCCTGATTGCCGACCTGCAGGATCAGTTCGACCGGCAGCAGGGTGATGATGGTGAAGGCCACCGCCCCAGAGGACGTCAGGACGCCGATGAAGTTCCAGGCGCCGGACCAGACGACCGCGACCACGGGCGGAAGGCTGTGGGTGTAGATAACCGTGGCGACGGCGTTGGCGGTGTCGTGGAAGCCGTTCACGAACTCGAAGCCGAGGGCGATCAGCAGCGCGATGCCCAGCAGGGTGAAGACCCCGAGGTGGATCACCTCGCCGACCTGGGAGATGTCCGAGCGCAGGCCGTAGATGCAGTAGCCGATGCCGGCGATCAGCAGCAACAGGAACACGAGCCGTGTCGCCAAGGGCTGCGGCTGGTTCAGCTTGGGTCCGCCGGGCCGCAGCGCGTCCGCGGCAATCGCTGCATCCGTCATAGTCTGGTCCCCGTCCCCACCTGGGCGGCAAGCTAGGGACGGCCGTTCACAGTTTTATGACGAACGCGGATCGATCACCACGCATCGATCCAGCGCAGCTTCTTGCCGGTCGGGGGCGGCGTCGGGGGCAGGCTCTTCAGACCGCCCATGATCCAGCGGCGGGTGTCCGCTGGGTCGATGACGTCGTCGAGGCGATAGGTGACAGCCTGGTTGATCGCCTTGCCGGCCTCGTAGGCGCGGGCCACCATCTCGTCGAACTTGGCGCGGCGCTCGGCCGGATCGGCGATGGCGGCCAGCTCGTTGCGGTAGCCCAGCTTCACCGAGCCCTCCAGCCCCATGCCGCCGAACTCACCGGTGGGCCACGCCACCGCGAACACTGAGGCCGAATAGCTGCCGCCGGTCATGGCCAGCGCCCCCAGGCCATAGCTCTTGCGCACGAAGACGCTGAAGATCGGCACCGTCAGGTTCGCCCCGATGATGAAGAGGCGCGAGCAGTGCCGCACCAGGGCGGTCTTCTCGATCTCCGGCCCGACCATCATGCCGGGCGTGTCGGAGAGCGACAGGATCGGCACGTCGAAAGCCTCGCAGATCTGCATGAACCGCGCGACCTTGTCCGAGCCGTCGCTGTCGATCGCGCCGCCGAGCACCTTGGGATTGTTGGCGATAACGCCCATCGGCCGGCCCTCGATGCGTATCAGGGCGGTGACCATGGTGGCGCCGAACTTGGACCGCAGCTCCAGCACCGAGCCCTCGTCGGCCAGGGTGCGGATCAGCTCGCGGATGTCGTAGACGCGCAGCCGGTTCTCCGGGACGATCCGGCGTAACAGCCGCTGGTCGGCGCAGCTCCAGTCCGCGACCGCGCCCTGGAAATAGGACAGATACTGCCGGGCGACGGCCACGCCCTCGGCCTCGTCCTCGACCACGATGTCGATGACGCCGTTCGGCTCCTGCACGCTCACGGGCCCGATGTCCTCCGGCCGATAGACGCCCAGGCCGCCGCCCTCGATCATCGCCGGTCCGCCCATGCCGATGTTGGAGCCCTTGGCGGCGATGATCACGTCGCAGCAGCCGAGCACCGAGGCGTTGCCGGCGAAGCAGCGGCCGGAGGTAATCCCCACCATCGGTGCGACGCCAGACATCCGGCCCCAGAGCTCGAAGCCGCGCACGAAGCTGCCACCACCTTCGGTGTCGCCGGGCCGGCCTCCGCCGCCTTCGCAGAAGAACACGGTGGGCAGCCGGAAGCGCTCGGCCAGCTCGATGATCCGGTCCATCTTGTGGTGGTTGTAGGCGCCCTGGGTGCCGGCGAGCACCGTGTAGTCGTAGGCCATCACCGCGCAACGCGCCGCTTCCTCGCCGACGAGGGCGCCGTTCACGCGGCCCAAGCCCGCCACCAGCCCGTCGGCCGGGGTCTGGTCGATCAGCTCCTCCAGCGTGTTGCGGCGGCGGCGGGCGGCGACGGTGAGGCCGCCATATTCGACGAAGGAGCCGGGATCGAGCAGGTCATCGACATTCTCGCGCGTGGTCCGCTGGCCGGTCTTGCGCCGCCGCGCCACCGCGTCCGGCCGCGCCGCGTCGAGGGTCTTGGCGTGGCGGTCGAGGATCAGTCGCAGATCGGGGCGGATATGGCCCGGATCGATATCCTCGACCTCGCCGGCGCCCGCCGCGCCGATGTCCGCCGTCTCGATGAAGGCCAGCGGATGATCCTCGAACACGGTGTCGCCGGCCGCGACGGTGAACTCGCGGACATAGCCGGAGACGTGGGCGGCGATCACGTGCTCCATCTTCATCGATTCCATGATCGCCACCGGCTGGCCCTCGCGCACCGCCGCGCCGGGCTCGACCGACAGGCTGACGATGGTGCCCTGCAGCGGCGCCCGCAGCGGCGAGGAGCCTTCCGGGCCGACGATATCGTCGAACGCGGCGGGTTCGGGCGGCGGCGCGGCGGCGGCCGCGGACCCTTCGCCGCCCTTGCCGTGCGCCAGCACCGCCAGCGGATCGACGGCGTCGATCCGGGCGCCGGCGCGGCGCTGGACCTCCGGGGCGCCGAAGTGCCGTCCCGGGCGCTCGTCGGCGGCCTCGGTGGCGAGTTCGGCGATGTGTTCCTCGACATAGCGGGTGTGGATCGCCCGTTCGCCGTCCGCCAGCCGCCGGGTCAGGGCCATCAGGAACGGGATATTGCTGGCGACGCCGGTCAGGCGGAATTCGCCCAGCCCCCGGCGCGCCTTGGCCGCCGCCGCCGGCAGATCGGCGGCGTGGACGATCAGCTTGGCCAGCAGGGAGTCGTAGCGGGCGCTGGTGCGGTAGCCGCCATAGCCGAAGCCATCGACGCGCACGCCGCGTCCGGACGGCGGCTCATAGGTCGCCAGCACCCCGCCGGCAGGGCGCACCTGGCCCTCGGCGGTCAGGGTCTCCAGATTGATCCGAGCCTGCAGCGCCACGCCGCGTGTCGCCGGGACCGCGGCTTGCGAGCCCAGGCCAAGCGCCGCCAGGGTCGCGCCGCCGGCGATGCCAAGCTGGAGTTGCACTAGGTCGAGGCCGGTCACTTCCTCGGTGACGGTGTGCTCCACCTGCAGCCTGGGATTGGCTTCGATGAAGGCGAAGCTCGGCTCGCCCCGCGCCTCATTGACCAGGAACTCGATGGTGCCGAGGCCTTTGTAGCTCGCGGCTGCGCCCATCTTCACCGCCGCGGCCTGTAGCGCAGCGCGTACGCCGCCATCGACGCCGACGGCCGGCGCTATCTCGACCAGCTTCTGGCGCTGGCGCTGCAGGCTGCATTCGCGGTCCCAGAGGTGGACCACGGCGCCGGTCCCATCGCCGATGATCTGCACCTCGACGTGCCGCGCCTTGGGGAAGAACCGCTCGGCGTAGAGCGCGCCATCACCAAACGCCGCCTGCGCCTCGGATCGGCAACGTTCGAAAGCCTCCGGAAGGTCTTCAGGCCGCGTCACCGGCCGCATCCCGCGCCCGCCTCCGCCGGCCAGCGCCTTCAGCATGATCGCGCCGCCATCGCCCAGCGAGGCGAGGAACGCCTGGGCCTCCTCCAGGCTGGTCGCGCCACGGGCGCCCGGCAGGGTAGGGATGTCGAGGCGATCGGCGAGCCCCAGCGCCGCCGTCTTGTCGCCGAACAGGGCCAGGGTCTCGGGCGCCGGTCCAACGAAGGTCAGGCGGGCGTCGGCGCAGGCGCGGGCGAAGGCGGGGTTTTCGCTCAGGAAACCGTAGCCGGGATGGACGGCGTCGCAGCCCGACGCCGTCGCCGCCGCGATCATCCCCTCGATATCCAGGTAGGCCGCCGCCCCGACGCCCTTCAGCGCCACGGCCTCGTCCGCCTGGCGGGTGTGCAGCGAGAGCGCGTCGTCCTCGGCATAGACGGCGACCGTGATGAGCGCCAGTTCGGCGGCCGAGCGGGCGATGCGGATGGCGATCTCGCCGCGGTTGGCGATCAGGAGCTTCTTCAACGGACGTTCCCCTCGCGGTCTCGTTTGCCGCGCGTTTTCCTTCGGATATGAGCGTCGAGCTCGCAAGGGGCAGGGGAGTCAGCGAGTGATCCCCAGCTCCGCCAGCACCTCTTCGGTGTGCTCGCCCAGCGTTGGCGCTGGCCGGGTCACGGCCGGCCGCTCGCCGTCGTAGCGGAACGGCGGCTGCGGGGTGAAGTGGTCGCCGATATAGCGGCGATGCTGCGCGGCCCAGTAGCCGCAGTCCTGCAGGTGCGGATCGGGGAAGAGGTCGTGCGTCGCCAGCACCGCCGAGGCCGCGACGCCGGCCGCCTGCAGCGCTTCCGCCGCGCCGCGCGGCCATTCGTTCGCCGCCCAGGCCGCGAGCGCCGCCTCGATCTCGTCCTCGCGCGCCTTACGTCCCGCCAGGGTGCGTAAGTCCGGGTCATTCGCCAGGTCGCCCCGGCTGATCGCACGGGCCAGCGCCAGCCAAGCCTTGTCGCTGTCCACCGTCACGGCAAGCCAGTCCTGCGCCTCGCCGGCGCCATGGACCACGCAGCAGGGCGTCATATGGGCGCGGCGCGAGCCGGTGCGCGGCCGACGACCGCCGAGGGCCGTCTCGGCGATGATCGCGTCGGCGCCGAGCTGGAACAGGCATTCCACCTGCGAGATCTCCACCTCGCCGCCGCCGAGGCGCTGGCGCGCATAGAGACCGACCAGGGCGCCGGCCGCGCCGAAGACGCCGGCGATCGCGTCGCCATAGGCGACATGCTGCTGGCACGGCGGCCATTCCTCGCGGCCGTTGACGAACGGCATTCCCGACGCCTGCTCCACGGTCGAGCCATAGGCGCGCAGGCCGGACAGCGGCCCGGTGCGGCCGAACGCCGGCATGGTCACCGAGACGATCTTCGGATTCAGTCGTCGTTGGGCGGCGAGGCCCAGGCCCAGCTTTTCCATCACCCCTGGTCCCTGGTTCTCCAGCACCAGGTCGGAGGCGCGGATGATCGCTTCGGCCGCCTTGAAGTCCTCCGGCTTGGCGAGATCAAGATCGAGCCCGCGCTTGGAGCGGTTTACCGCCATGAAGTTGCGCGGCAGCTCATACGGGGGCGGATCGGCGTCGTCATAGGCCTCCCAGCCGCGCCACCAATCGCGCCGCTCGCGGGATTCGATCTTCAGCACGTCGGCGCCGAGGTCGCCGAGATAGCGGGCGGCGAGCGGTCCGGCCCAGCCCATGCTGAAATCGGCGACGCGCACCCCGGCGAGCGGGCCGGCCGGGCCGCCCTGAGGTCGGTCCGAGCGCTCACCCTCGAAGCTGAAGCGAAACGGCAGGGTCGGGCCCTGCGCGGCGCCCTCGACCGGCTCGAACGCGCCGCGATCCCGCCAGTGCGGCAGGCGCGGCAGCTCACCCGGCGGCAGGGCGGGCGTCAGCGGGATGCGCAGCGCATCGCCCTTCTCGACCCAATAGGCCGTGGAGCGCCCCGCCATCGCCGGCGCCAGCACCGCGTCGACCTCGTCCGCGAGCGCCAGCCGCATCAGCGTGGTCGTCAGTCTCGGATCGACCGCCAGGTCCTCGCGCCCGATCAGTCGCGCCAATGATTGCCATTGCGACGGGATCAGGGCGGTCACGCCGATATAGCCGTCCGTCGTCGGGTAGATGTTGCAGGGGCATGTGGGCGAGAGCCTGTTCACGCCCAGGCGCTGCACCTGGTAGCCGAGCGCGGCCGTTCCCACCGCGCCGGTCTCGGTGAAACAGAGCGCCGCCTCGAACACGCTGGCCTCGATCCGGCGCGGCGTAACCTCGCCGATCAGGCTGCCGAGCGCCGCGACGAAGGCCGTTACGCCCGCCACGATCTGCGGCGCATGGCCCTGCGGCAGCGTCGGCGGGCCCTCGCGCGGCCCGAAACTGTAGGCGATGCCGGTCATGGCCTGGATCAGCGCGTCGTTGGCGCGCCAGTCGGCATAGGCGCCGCGCGGGTCGAACCAACTGAGTGCGAGGAATGGGATGTCTCGAGTTCCGATCAGCGCTTGCGCCTCGGCGAGGCGTATTGGCGTCTGGCCCGCGATCGCCAGGCGGCGTTCGGCGCCGGAGCCAGCAACCGCATCAAGCGCCGCGGCGGCGTCCGCGACGAAGTGCTTGCCCTGATCGAGCCACTTGCCGAACAGCGGATCCAGCGGTTCGTCCGCCTCGGCCACCCGCCAGACGCTGGCCCCGAGACGGGCGAACAGGCGGGCGCAGTAGCGCGTGGCGATCTCGCCGCCGAGTTCGGCGACAGCGATCCCCGCGAGCGGATATTCCTGGCTCACTGGCGCCGCCGTCTCAGTTGCCTCGCACCTGGCGGAACGGCACGTCGCGGTCGACTTCCGGCTCCTTCGGCAGGCCGAGCACGCGTTCGCCGATGATGTTGCGCTGGATCTGGTCGGTGCCGCCGCCGATCGAGGTGAAATAGGCGTTCAGGGTGAGGAAGTTGGCGTCCTCGGCGCGCGGATAGTCCTTGCCCTCCAGCAGCGAGCCAGCCCCGAGCATCAGGGTCCGCACCCGCGCCTCCTCGTGCAGGATGCGCGACATGGCGAGCTTGCCGAGGCTCATGATCGACGACGATGTCCCCTGGGCGAGATCGGACTTGGCGCGGGCGTTGTTGAGCGCGTTGAGCTTGCGCCAGGCGATGGCCTTGGCGATCTCCTGGCGGATCACCGGGTCGGCGAGCACGCCGGCTTCGCGCGCCAAGGCGATCAGTGGCTCTTCCTCGGTCGACTCGGCGACGCCGCTGCGGGGGCCGCGCGCGTTGTCCCCCATCACCGAGCGTTCATAGGCCAGCGCCGTCTGCAGCACGCCCCAGCCGGCGTTCAGCGGCCCGAGCAGGTTCTCCTCCGGCACGATCACGTCGGTGAGGAAGACTTCGTTGAAGTGGCTCTCGTCGGTGATCTGGCGCAGCGGCCGCACCTCGACGCCTGGCTGCTTCATCGGGCAGAAGAAGAAGCTAATGCCACGGTGCTTGGGAACATCCCAGTTCGTCCGCGCGATCAGCATGCCGTAGTCGGCGGTGGCGGCGCCCGAGGTCCAGACCTTCTGGCCATTGACGACGAAGTGGTCGCCCTGCCGCTCGGCCTTGGTGCGGATGCCGGCCAGGTCCGATCCGGCGCCCGGCTCCGAATAGAGCAGGCACATGCCGACCTCGCCCTTCAGCAGCGCCGGCACGATCTTGGCCTTGAAGCTCGGCGTCGTGTAGGCCAGTGCCGTATTGGCCCAAAGGTTGGAGCGGTCCTGGCCCGTGCCCGGCGCGCCGATGGCGGCGAACTCGCGCTCGACGATGCGGCCTTGCGCGTCGGAAAGGCCGCGGCCGTACCACTCCGCCGGCCAGCGCGGCGCGGCCCAGCGGGCATCGACCACCTTGGCGAGCCATGCCTTGAGTTCCGGCGTGGTGGTCCAGCCGGCGCCGCCCGCGCCGGCCGGCGGCTTCGGCAGCGGCGTCCAGTTGGCGGCGAGCCAGTCGTGAACCTCGGCTCGCAAGGCGTCGTCGGTGAGGGTGGCGCCGTCGGCCATGGTCAGGCTCCAAGCTCCTTGAGATAGCGCTCGCGATACTGGGCCGAGCCGCCGAACAGCTGGGCGTCGGCGCGGGCGCGGCGCAGGTAGAGGTGGGCCGGATGGGCCCAGGTGAAGGCAATGCCGCCGTGCATCTGGATCGCCGTCGCGGTGACCGCGCTGTAGGCGTCGGCGCAGGCGAAGCTGGCCAGGGCGATGGCGGCGCCGGCGTCAGGCGCGCCGTCCGCCAGCCGCGTCGCCGCGTTCCGCGCCGCCGAGATCGCCGACTCGCTCTCCAGCAGCAGATCGGCGGCCATGTGCTTGATCGCCTGGAAACTGCCGATCAGCCGGCCGAACTGGGCGCGCGTCTTGGCGTAGTCGACCGTCATCTCCAGCGCCCGCTTGGCGCCGCCGGCCTCGTCGCCGGCCAGGGCGATGCGGGCCAGGTCCAGCGCCGCCTCGACCGCCGTCCAGACCGGGCCGGTGGTCGCCAGTCGCCGCGCGGCCGCCGCGTCGAAGCTGATTTCGGCCAGCCGTCGGGTGCGGTCGAACGTCGGCAGCGCCTTGATGGCGAGGCCGCTGGCGCCAGGCTCGACCTCGAACACGGCCAGTTCGTCCAGCAGCCTGGCGACGACCAGCACCACGTCCGCGCTCTGGCCATCGGTGACGAAGGAGGCGACGCCGCTCAGCGCCCAGGCGTCGTTCCCACGCGCCTCGGCCGTCACCGTTACGTCCGCCGCAGTCCAGCCGCCCTTGACGTCGGTGAGCGCCACGGTGGCGATGCGCGAACCGTCGGCGATGGCGGGCAACAGCCGGGTCTTCGTCGCCTCGTCGTCCAGCGCTTGCAGCAGCCCCGCCGCCAGTACGCCGCTCGACAGCAGGGGCGCGCAGAGTAGCGACGCCCCGGTTTCCTCCATCACCCGTTCCAGTTCCACCGGTCCGGCGCCAACGCCGCCATAAGCTTCCTCGACGATGAGGCCCACAACGCCCATCTCGGCGAGCTGACGCCAGAGCTCGGGGTCGTAGCCGGACGAAGTTTCCATCGTTCGGCGCACGTCGGCTTCCGAGCTCTTGTCGGACAAAAGCCGGTGCAGCGAATCCGTCAGGGCGACGCGGTCTTCCGCCGTGATCGCGGCCAAGAAATTCCTCCCCTTGCGTCACCATCGACAAGCGACGTCGTTCTCTGGGAAGTAGACCGCGCGCTAGGGCCTCGCGCAAGGCTGACCCGGCGGGAGGAGGCAGAAGATGAACGTCGCGGACGAGACGCCGATCGTCATCGGAGTGGGCGAAGCTTCCGAACGAATCGATGCGGCCGACTACCAGGCGCTGTCGCCGGTGGCGCTGGCGTCGAAGGCGGCCGAGGCGGCGCTATCAGACGCCGGCGCGCCAGGCCTGGCGGCGCAGATCGACCTGATCGCGGCGATACGCCAGTTCGAGGTCTCGGGCCCCGCCGCGCGCGCGCCGTTCGGCGCCTCGAACAATTTCCCACGCTCGGTCGGCCGGCGCGTCGGCGCCGATCCGGCGCGGGCTGTGCTGGAGATCGTCGGTGGGCAAGGGCCGCAGCACCTCGTCAACGAAATGTGCCACGCCATTGCGGCCGGCGAGGTCGGCATGGCGTTGCTGGTCGGCTCGGAGTCGATCTCAACCGTCCGCCATCTGGCGTCGCGCGGCGAAACCCGCGACTGGGCCGAGGAGATCCCGGGCGCGCTCGAGGATCGCGGCTACGGCATGGACGGCCTGATCACCCGCGATCTGACCGGCGCCGGCGCGCGGACGCCGATCCAAGTCTACGCCCTGTTCGAAAACGGCCGCCGCGCACGGCTGAAGCTGGGGCGTAACGCCTACGCCCTGGAGATGGGGCGGCTGTTCGAGCCGTTCACCAAGGTCGCGGCGGCCAATCCGCACGCCATGTCGCCGGAAGCTCGGACGGCAGAGGGCCTGGCGACCGTCACCCGCGAGAACCGGCTCACCGCCGACCCGTTCCCGCGCCGCATGGTCGCCCGCGACCAGGCCAACCAGGGCGCGGCGGTGCTGCTGAGTTCGGTGGGCCGGGCGCGCGCGCTCGACGTGCCCGAGGACCGCTGGGTCTATGTGCACGGCGGCGCGGACGTCCGTGAACGGACGGTGATGGAGCGGCAGGATCTCTCGCGCGGCCCCGCTTCGGCGCTGGCCATCGAGAAGGCGCTCGAGTCCGCCGGCGCGCGGCTCGAAGATATCGACGTCTTCGATCTCTACAGCTGTTTTCCGATCGCGGTGTTCAATATCTGCGACGCGCTGGGCCTGGCGCCCGACGATCCGCGCGGCCTGACCGTCACCGGCGGGCTGCCGTTCTTCGGCGGCGCCGGCAACAACTACTCGATGCACGCCATCGCCAGCATGGTGCGCGCGCTCAGGGCTCGGCCCGGTGCAACCGGGCTGGTCGGCGCCAACGGCGGCTTCCTGTCGAAATACTCCGTAGGCGTCTATTCGACCCGCCCGGCGGCTTGGCGCGGCTTCGACAGCGCGCCGCTGCAGCGCGAGGTCGACGGCTGGGCCAAGCCGGAGCTGGCCCAGGGCTATTCCGGTGAAGCCAACGTCGAGACCTATACGATCGACTATTCGGGCGAGCAGCCGCGCGGCGTGCTGATCGGGCGAACCGTGACAGACGCGCGCGTGGCGGCGCTGGCCGAGGACGAAACTATCGTCCGCCGACTGATCGCCGAAGAGCCGCTCGGCGGTCAGGTGGACGTGGTCTCGAATGACGACGGCCGCTTCACGGTCACGGACTTCCGACCGGCGTCCTAGGTGTGCGGTAGCGCCCGCGCCGTCTCGACGATGTAGCGCGCCAGCGCCTCGGGCGTGTGGTGCGCCGCGACGTGCGCCTGACCCGACGCCGCGATCCGCGCCAGCGCCGGCTTGTCCGCCAGCGCGGCGAGGACGGCGCGGGTCAGTCCGCCCGGCTCGGGATCGTAGTAGATCGCGTGCTCGCCGCCGATCAGCGGCTGGTGGCGATCGATGGAGGGCTGGTTGATCAGTGGGACCGAACCGCAGGCTGGCGCCTCGTAGTGGCGGAAGCAGTCCCAGCCCAGCCCCTCCGGCGACCAGACCAGCCAGGCGCTGGCGCACCGGGCGTAGAACTCGGCCGGCGGCAGCGGCTTGTCGGGCCGGTCGACGCTGACGCCCCGCGCGGCCAGCGCTTCGATCTCGGCCAGACCGCGTTCACGCACGGTGGAGGAGCCCGCGATGCGGCCCGAGAAGAACAGGTCGAACTGCTTCTCGCGCGGCGGCAGGGGCAACAGGCCCTGCGAAGTCAGCGGCAGACCGATCGAGAGCGGCCGCAGCTTGCGCACCCAGGCGACGCGCCGGGGTGAACTGCGGAACCGGGGCGTCGGCAGGTTCGGGTGCGCGGTCTTGGTGAAGACACGCCAGTGATCGGCCGGCAGCTCGCGCTTGAACCAGAGGTCGCAGCGATCGAGCAGGGCGAAATTGTTGCGGTTGATGACCGGCAGGTCCTCGTGATCGACCACCACCAGCGGCGCACGCCCGCGCCATTTGGCCAGTTCCGGCCCGATGGCGCGGAACAGCGGCGAGCGGCCCTGCACGAACCGCCAGGAGAAGATCGAGCGATTGAGGTGGCGCACGCCCCAGGGCGCCGAGAAATTCGGATGGCAGACAACCAGATCGATGTCCGGCCGCGCCAGCGCCGCCCAGAGGTCGCCCAGTGAGGGCAGCAGGGTAACGCCGTCGGGCCGATCTCGCGCCGAGTCGGTCGAGAAGAAGACGCTCTCTCCGGCGAAGCACCGCGCGACGTAGGGCCGGGGGCCGATCTCGACGATCACGGTCGCGGCGCGGTCCTGGCGGGTGCGGCGTGGCAGGCGAGCTGGCGGCCCACGAGGCCGCAAAACGCGATGGCGTGGTCGTGCACGTCGTAAAAGGCGCCGCGCCAGCCCGCGCCATCGCGGTCGAGCACCAGGAAGCCGTAGCGGTCGAAGCCGAAGCGGTGCGCGCTCATGCCGTCCATGTCGACGTCGCCGTCGAGGAAGCGCGGCGTATCGCCTGGCTCGCCGACGTCGCCGCCGGTGCCGACGATCAGCTGGGCGGGCCGGTCGCCCTTGAACTGGAAGCTGGCGAAGTGGTGGATATGGCCCGATAGCACCATCTGGACGCTGGCGAGGTCGCGTCCCCGCACGGCCGCCTGTTCGGTGGCGTTGATCGGCAGCTCCAGCGGACCCAGCGGGCCGGCGTCCACCACCGGAACCAGGCCCCAGACCGGCCGGTGGGTCAGAATCCAGGCGGGTTCGGTCGGCGGATGGGTTTTGAGGATGTCGAGCTGGCCCGAGAACGCCGCCACGGCGTCGGCCGGCGCCTTGCGGTCGACCGTGCCGGAACTGTCGAGCAGATAGAGTTCCAGCCCGCCCAGATCGACGACCATCGGCGTGCTGGCGGCCGGACAGGCGGCGGGTGTCGCCGCGCCGTCCAGCAAGGCGAACCAGCCGGGTCCGCCACGTTCGCAGTCCTCGTGATTGCCACGCGCCATCACCCAGGGCGCGACGGCCAGCAGCGGGGCGGCGGGGGCAAAGAAATCGGCGTCCCAGGTGGTCCAGTTGTCGCCCCAGGGGCTGCCGGCGCAGCCGGCGCGGCCGGCGGGGCAGGGGGATTCGCGGTAATAGTAGTCGCCGACATGGATCACGACGTCCGGGTGGTGCGCCGCGGCCAGCCGCGCGACCACGGCGAACGGCCACTGGCCCGGATTGTCGCAATCCTGCACCGCCTCGCCCTTCAACCGGCAGCCGGTGTCGCCGAAGATCACCAACCGCTTCGGTGCGGCGCGAGGCAGCGGCAGCGCATGTCCGCCGATCGAGGCGCTGCGGATCGTCTTCGGCAGCAACGCCTGGCAGACGGTCACCGGGAAATCCGCCGAGGCCGCCGTGCGGGGCTGCATCGGGGTCTTGGCGCCGTCGAGCACGATGTCGGGGCAGGCCGCGGCGGCGGTGACCAGCCGCGCTTCCGCGCCGCGATCGGTCATCTCCACCCAGGCGTGGTCGGGGGTGGCGGCTCGGCCGATGCCGGCCAGCGCCAGCCAGGCGGTGACGACGGCCGCGAAGATTGGGGCTCGGTTCATGCGGGCCGCTTCTTGAGCCGCCCGCTGCACACTGGCAAGCCGCCGATTGGGCGATCGAGCGTGACGGCGACGCGCAAGCCGGTCATCGTGCGACGAAGACGTTGGAGCCAGACCCTTGAACCCCCGCGAACCCATTCTGAACCCGGTGTCGATCGAAGAGCTGCGGCCGACCCAGATGACCGTCGGCTTCCGCGAGGTGGCGGAGAAGCGAAAAGAGTGGCGCGAGCGATCGGACCAGAAGGCCGGCGAATACCTCGGCAAGCACATGGTGCCGGCCGTGCTGGGGCCGAAGGGCCGCTACTACCTCGTCGACCATCACCATCTGGCGTTGGCGCTGCATGAGGAGAAGCAGGCCGAGGTGCTGGTGACGGTGATCGCCGACCTCAGCGCGCTACCGAAGACGTCGTTCTGGACCTACATGGACAATCGCGCCTGGTGCCACCCCTACGACGCCGCCGGCAAGCGGCGCGATTTCGACGCTATTCCGAAGAGTGTCTCCGACCTCGCCGACGACCCCTACCGCAGCCTCTCCGGCGAGCTGCGCCGCGCCGGCGGTTTCGCCAAGGACACCACCCCGTTCAGCGAGTTCCTCTGGGCCGATTTCCTGCGCTCGCGTGTCCGCGCCAAGCAGATCACCGACCGTTTTTCCGCCGCCATCGAGAAGGCGATGGCGCTCGCGAAGTCGGACGAGGCGGCCTACCTGCCGGGCTGGTGCGGCCCGCAACCCGACTAGATTCCGCCGCGGCGAGGCGCGATCATCGGTCAAAACAACGACCGTGGGAGGATGAGGATGTCGCTGACCGAGGAAGCGTTCGCCCAGCTGATGCGGCTCTACGGTCGCCCGCGCCCGGACTTCGTCCGCTTCGATGAGGGAGCGACGGCGCTCGCCACCCGGTTCGCCGCCGACGAGGCGGTCAGCGCGGCGCTGGCGGCGGGCGGCGCGGTGGCGGCCGATCTCTGGGAGATGCGCTCCGGCCAGAGCCAGTCCGTCGAGGTTTCCACCCGGGAGGCGGCCGCCTCGCTGAACAGCTACAGCTTCGTGCACATCGAGGATCCGGCCCAGGCGCCGCCGCTGCGCGATCCGGCGATGCTGCGCAGCGGGGTGCTGGGCTTCCACGCCACCAAGGACGGCCGCCATGTGCTGCTGCACCCGAGCTTCCCGCCGGGGACCGAGCGGATCCTGCGGGCGCTGGATTGCGTGGCCGAGCCCGAGTCGGTGAAGGCGGCCTGCCTCGCCCGCACAGCCCAGGCGATCGAGGACGCCGTGGCGGCCGAGCGCGGCTGCGCCGGCGTGGTCCGCACGCCCGAGGAGTGGGACGCCTGCGAGCAAGGGCTGCAGCTGGCCGCGCGCCCACCGGTCGAGGTGATCAAGATCGCCGACAGTCCGCCCGAGCCGATGCCGGAGATGGGCGAGGCGCCGCTCTCTGGCGTCCGGGTGCTCGACATGACCCGGGTGCTGGCCGGCCCCACCTGCGCGCGCACCCTGGCCCAGTACGGCGCCGACGTGCTCTATCTCGCCTCGCCGAAGCTGCCGGCCTCCAACGGCTTCCTGCCCGACACCAACCACGGCAAGCTCTCCGCCTGGCTCGACCTCGACGCGGCGTCCGGCCGCGCGCGGCTGAAGGCGCTGCTGGCCGAGACGGATGTGTTTTCGCAGGGCTATCGCACCGGGGCGATGGAGCGGATGGGGTTTGGGCCGGCCGAGCTTGCGGCGCTCCGGCCCGGCCTCGTCTACACCTCGATCAATTGCTACGGCCATGAAGGGCCGTGGCGCGGCCGGGCCGGCTGGGAGCAGCTGGCGCAGACCGTCACCGGCATGGCGCATGTGCACGGCGGCGCCGAAGGGCCGCAGCTGCAGCCGGGCGCGGTGACCGACTACACCACCGGCTTTCTGGCGGCGTTCGGCAGCCTTGTCGCGCTGCAGCGACGCGCGCTCTACGGCGGCAGCTACCTGGTCCGCGTCTCGCTGTGTCAGACCGGCATGTGGGTGCGCGGTCTGGGGATCGCCGGCGAGGATCGGGCGGCCGCGGCGCGGAAACTCGAGGGCGACGAGATTCGCGGCTTTCTCACCTCAAGCAACGGCGGCTACGGCTCGATGACCCACCTGCGGCCGGCGGTGCGGATGGGCAAGACGCCGGCGAGATGGGCGCGTCCGGTGGTCAAGCTCGGCACGCATCCCGCGGCGTGGCCGGATCGTCCGCGCGCTCTTGCTGCGGCGCAATAACCCGCCCTCGGGTCAATCCGTATAGCAACGGTTCATCGTTAAGCACTTGCTCAGCGATTGAGTGCTAGTGCCGCCGTATCGCGGGAGGGTGGCCACTTGGGTTCTCGTATCGTCAAGGTGGTGCTGGTCGCCCTGGGCCTCGGCCTGGCCCCATTGACGCTCTCCCACGCCGCGACATCCTCCGACGATAGCGCCCGCCGTCTCGCCGCCGCCATCGAGCAACGCGCGGCCGGCACCAGCTTCGCGGCGCTCGAGCGCTTCGGCGAAGCCGCCAGCCATCAGGACGGGTCCGAAGCGCTGCGGCGCCTTCACCACGTCGCCTTCGTGCTGCTGAACCAGTCCGAGTTCGATCGCTTCGATCACTGGAACGGGCTGCTGGCTTCCAAGGCCGAACAGATGGGCCAGCGCCGCTTCGTCCAGATCGCCCACATCGATGAGCTGAAGAGCCGCTACGACCGCGGCGACACCTCGGTGCGCGCCGAGATCGTGCAGATCGCTAACAACGATCCCGACTGGTTCGCTCGCGTCCACGCCATCAGCACCGAGGCGCTGATCCTGAACTCCGAAAAGGAGGCCGGCGCGGCCCTGGGCCGGATGTTCACCGCCGAGACGCTGATCCCACAGAAGCAAGGCGATCCGGACGTGGCGATGGCCGAGTCCGACATCTGGGGCACGATCGGCCTCTCCCTGGTGCAGCTCAACGACCTCCAGGGCGCCGCCCAGGCGTTCGAGAAGTCCGACTTCGTCTGGGCCGACAAGGCCTATCCGCGACCCGACTTCGACGACGTCTACAACATGGCGGTGCTGGCCGCACAGCTCGGCGAGGCCGATCTCGCCCGCAACATCGCCGAGGCGCACCACCATCTGGTGGCCCGTTCCGATCTGCCGCACCTGGCGGTGTGGGACAAATACCTCTGCGCCCTGATCGAGGAAGATTTCGGCGCGCCGTCGGGGGTCACCAAGTGCCTGAACGGCATTGATGCGAAGCTGACCGGCGCGGAATTCCTGGCGCCGCGCCTGCTCGCCATGCGCGGCGTCGCCGACGCCCGCGAGGGACGCCTCGATGACGCGCGCGGTGATCTGGCTCGTCTGCGCGCCTTGAAGGCGTCAAAGCAATTCGCCGCCTCGGCGTTTGTCCGCGAGCCGGAGCTCACCGCCGAACTGCTGGCCGCGGAAGGTCAGACAGGACAAGCGCTCGACCTCTTCCGGAGCTACGCGCAGCAGCGTGACGAGGGGCAGGCGCAACGGTCCAGCGCCGGCGTGACTCAGCTCACCTCCGAACTGCAGCGACAGCTCGAAGCTGTGCAGCACGAGGCGGCGCTGGAATCGAAGGTGGTGCGCAGCCAGCGCTGGGCGGGCCTCTGGGGCGCGCTGCTGGTTCTAGGGGCGATCGTCGCGCTCATCTGGCAACGGCGCGCGGCGCTGCATCTGCGGGCGGCGCAACAGAAGGCCGAAGCCGCCAGCCTGACCAAAAGCGAATTCCTCGCCAATATGAGCCATGAGATCCGCACGCCGCTCAACGGCGTGGTGGCCGTGGCCGATATGCTGGCGGCGGCCGGCCTGCCCGAGCGCGAGCGGAAGATGGCCGAGATCATCCGCAGTTCCGGCCAGTCGCTCGAGCGTCTGTTGTCCGACGTGCTCGACCTGGCCCGCGTCGAAGCCGGCCAGCTTACGATCGAAGAGGCGCCATTTCACGCCGCCGACATCGTGCGCGCCGTCGCCGCGCTCTGCCGGCTGCGGGCCGACGAGAAGGGTTTGGCGCTCTCCGCCGAGATCGATCCCAGCTTGGAAGGCTGGTTCATCGGCGATGTGGTCCGCGTGCGCCAGATCCTTACCAATTTCACCAGCAACGCCGTCAAGTTCACGGAGCGCGGCTTGGTCACCATCCGCGGCGAGATGCCGTCGCCCGGCACGCTGCGCTTCACGGTCATCGATACCGGCGTCGGCTTCTCGCCCGAGGCCAAGGCGCGGCTCTTCGCCCGCTTCCAGCAGGCGGACGGATCGATCACCCGGCGCTTTGGCGGCAGTGGGCTGGGGCTGGCGATCTCGCGCCAGCTCGCGACGTTGATGCACGGCCAGGTCGACTGTGAAAGCGAAGCTGGCCGCGGCTCGCGCTTCTGGTTCGAGGCGCCGTTCGAGGGCGCCGCCGCCCCCGAGGACGAATTGGCGGCGGACGAGCCGGTGGTCAGCCAGGGTCGGCCGATCCGGGTGCTGGTCGCTGACGACCACGCCACCAACCAGACCGTCGTACGGATGATGCTGGAGCAGTTCGGCATCGAAACCATCGTGGTGGAGGATGGCGCGCAGGCCGTCGAAGCCCTGCGGCGCGACGCCTTCGACGCGGTGCTGATGGACATGCAGATGCCGGTCATGGACGGGCTGGAGGCCACGCGCCTCATCCGCCGCCTCGAAGCCTCCACCGGCCGCCCGCGCACCCCGATCCTGATGCTCAGCGCCAATGCGCTCGCCGAACACCGCGAAGCCGGCCGCCGCGCCGGCGCCGACGCCCATGTCGCCAAGCCGATCACCGTTGCGGGCCTGATGGGCGCGTTGAATGCGGCGCTGGAGCCGGCTGAGGACGCGCCGCTGGCATCCGTGAGCTGATCGGCCCCCCACGCCAAAAATCGCCGCCTTAGGCGCACGAAAATTTGCGACCCGCGCCGGATGGGTTTCGGGTTGCGGCCGCGACCGCGAGGGGCCTCAGCGCGCTTCCCAGGCGTGGGAAACACCTACCAAGCCCGCTCATCCCGTCGTTCGACGGGATGAGCGGTTCGTGGGGGAGGGAAGTCTCTAGCTAGTCTGCGGCTCCAGCGAGCCGACGATCGAGGCGCGTTGGGAGAGTTCGATGCGGTTGCCGTCGGGATCGGTCACCATCGAGATGCGGGCCGTGGTTCCCAGCGTGATCGGCGCGGTGGCCTCGCCGCCGCCGTGGGCGAGGACGAAGGCGTGTTCCTTGTCGACCTTGAAGACCTGGCAGGTGATGTAGCCCCAGCCCTTGCCGCCCGGGCGGACGCCAGGGGTTGGCGCGTCGGCGGACTCTTCGACGATCAGCAGGCTGTCGCCGCCGCGAAAGGCCGCGCCGCCGTCCCACGGCTCTTCCGTAAGGCCGAGCGCCTCGGTGTAGAACCGTCGATGCGCCGCCAGGTCGCGCACCGCCAGCCGCACGCCGATCTGGCCGATCCCGCGCCAGCCGGGTGGGACCAGGGTGATACGATTGCCGTCCGGATCGACCATCGGCTTCGGCGCGTCGAGACCCTCGCGGGCGATGTAGAGTTCGCGGTAGCCGGTCGGCGGCCCCTCGGGGAGCTGGCCTTCCGGGTGGTTGATCTTGATCACCGAGCCCAGGGCGTCGTGACGGTGCTGATCGTGGCCGCGGCGAATCTTCAGCAGGTGATCGAAGGGCAGGCCGACCTCGTCCTGCCAGAAGCGCAGCATCGGCTCGATGTTGTCGGTTGTCAGCCCGAAGTCGATGCGCGGCTTGGCGAGGTCCATTGCAAGGCCTTTCAGAATTCCACGGCTTGCGCCGCCTGCGGCTGCATGACACTCGAACGGGCGTATGAAAAGGGCCGGCTAGCGGCCTCGGAGGAAACCATGAAGGCCGCGGTCTACTACGAGAACGGCGATCCCAGCGTCCTGAAGTACGAGGACGTCCCGGATCCCACCTGCCATCCCAAGGGCATCGTGATTCGCGTCGAGGCGGTCAGCATCGAGGGCGGCGACACGCTCAATCGCGGGCGCGGCGCGCTGGCTGCCCGGCCGCACATCGTCGGCTATCAGGCGGCGGGCGAGATCATCGAGGTCGGCTCGGAGGTGACCAACCTCAAGGTCGGCCAGAAGGTCGCCACCAGCAACGCCTATGGCTCCCACGCCGAACTGCGCGCCGTTCCGGCCCGCAGCGCCTGGGTCGTGCCGGACGGCTTCGACGTGAAGCTGGCCTCGGTCATGCCGGTGGCTTTCGGCACCGCCGACGACTGCCTGTTCGAGTTCGGCCACCTGAAGGCGGGCGAGACCGTGCTGGTGCAGGCCGGCGCCAGCGGCGTCGGCGTCGCGGCGATCCAGCTTGCCAAGCGGGCAGGGGCCCGGGTGCTGGCCACGGCCTCGAGCGACGAGCGGCTGGAGAAGCTGAAGCCGCTCGGCCTCGATATCGGCATCAACTACCGCACCCACGACGTCGTGCAGGAGGTGATGCGGATCACCGACAAGAAGGGCGTCAACCTGGTGGTCGATAGCGTCGGCGGCTCGACCCTGCAGGGCTCGATCCTGTCGCTCGGCTATCGCGGCCGGGTGTCGATGGTGGGCGCGGCGGGACGCGAGCCGATGACGGTGGACGTCTCCAGCCTGATGGGTGGCAACCGCACCCTGCAGGGCGTGTTCCTGGGCGCCGAGATCGGCGGCGACCGCGCCCACGACAACATCCAGCGGCTGATCAACGAGGCCGCGCGCGGCGAGCTGAAGGTGGTGATCGACCGCACCTTCCCACTATCGGAAGCTGCGGCGGCGCACGCCTATATCGAGAGCCGCCAGGCGGTGGGACGGGTGTTGCTGATTCCGTAGCAGGGTCAGCGCGCTCGGATCTAGTGCCCGCCGCCGGGCGGTCCGCCCATGTTCAGCTTCGGCTTCGGCGCCAGCCAGACCACGCAGGCCGCGAAGGCAAAGGCGACGGCCATGATCATGAACATCTGATCGGTGCCGAGCATGACCGCCTGACTCTGGGTCATGTTGTCGAGCTGGTTCAGCGCCTGGTTGGACGACAGGCCGCCGTGCATGAGCGTCGCCTGCACGCCGGTTGGGTTGTTGAGCGCGCCGGCGATGTCGGAGTGATTGCGGCTCCCGGCATTGTTCCACATCGTGGTGACGATCGAGGCGCAGAACGCCGCCGAGGTGGTGCGCAGGAAGTTCGACAGGCCGGCGGCCGACGCTGTCTCCTGCGGCAGCACCGACGACAGGGCGATCTGAGTCGTGGGCACGAAGAAGAACGCCATGAACGCGCCTTGGACCAGGAAGGTGAGGGCGACGGTCCAGAAGTCGGCGTTGCTGGCCAACTGGGTGCGCCAGAGCGCGACAAGACCCAGCCCGGTGACGCCGAAGCTGACCAGAAAGCGCGCGTCGATCCTCTGCATCAGTATGGGCACGATTGGCGACATCACCACCGCCAGCACCCCGCCGAACGCCGTCGTATAGCCGGCCCAGGTGGCCGTGTAGCCCATGTTGGTCTGCAGCCAGAGCGGCACCAGCACGATTGAGGCGAAGAAGGTTCCGAAGGTGATGCCGATGGTCAACACGGCGCCGGTGAAGCCGCGGTGTCGGAAGACCTTGAGGTCGACGATGGGGAAATCGTCCGTCAGTTCCCAGATCACGAAGGCGGCGAAGCCGATCGCGGAGACGATGGCAAGGCCAACGATGACGGGCGAGCCGAACCAGTCGAGTTCCTGCCCCTTGTCGAGCATGATTTGCAGCGCGCCGACGAAGACGATCAGCAGGCCTAGTCCGGTGAAATCGATCCGCCGACGTTCGGTGGGCGTTTCCTGCGAGGTCAACAGCGACCAGGCGAAGAAGCCGCAGACGATCGCTACCGGCACGTTGATGTAGAACACCCAGGGCCAGCCGGCAGTGTCGCACAGCGTGCCTCCGAGAATCGGCCCGGCGATCGGCGCGGTGACCGTGGTCATCGCCCAGATGCCCATCGCCTGGCCGCGCATTTGCGGGGGAAAGATCCGCATCATAAGCGTCTGCGACATCGGCATGATCGGGCCACCGCACAGGCCCTGCATCACGCGGAAGGTGACGAGCATGCCCAGCGACGGCGCCAGGCCGCAGAGCGCCGAGCACAGGCCAAAGCCGAGGATGCCGGCGACGAACACCCTCACCGCGCCAAACCGGCCCGCCAACCAGCCGGTCAGCGGCACCATGATCGCTTCCGCCACCGAATAGGAGGTGATCACCCAGGTGCCCTGGTTGGGCGAGACCGCCAGGCCGCCGGCGATGTTGGGCACCGAGACGTTGGCGATGGTCATGTCGAGCACGACCATGAAGTTGCCGCCCGCCAGCAACAGGGCGGCTATCCAGAGCATGCCGCCCTGCAACGGGACCGGTTCGGCGGCGGGCGCGGCGTAGGTGGCGGCCATGGCGTGGCGCTCTCGCGGCTACTTGTTGATGTCGACGTCGACGTTCATCGAGAGGCCGACGCGCAGGGGATGGCGCTTCAGCTCTTCGGGATCGAGGGCGATGCGGACGGGCAGGCGCTGGACGATCTTGATCCAGTTTCCGGTCGCGTTCTGGGCCGGGATCACCGCGAAGGCCGATCCGGTGCCGCCGGCGAAGTCGACGACTTTGCCGTGGAACTTCACGTCGCCGCCGTAGAGATCGCTGGTCAGCACCACCGGTTGGCCAGGGCGCATGCGGCGCAGCTGGTCCTCCTTGAAATTCGCGTCGACATAGACCGACTGGATCGGCACCACGGTCATCAGCTCGGCGCCGGCCGCGACGCGTTGTCCGATCTCGACCACGTTCTTGGCGATGACGCCGTCGATGGGCGCGCGGATCACCGTCCGTTCGAGATCGAGCTTGGCCTGGTCGACCTTGGCCTGGGCGGCGGCCACTTCCGGGTTGCTGTCCACGTCCGCGCCGGCCACCAGCACGTTCGCCGCCTTCGCCTGGCCGACGGCATTCAGCCGGTTGGCCTGGGATTCCGCCAGCGCCGCCTGGGCGCCGCTGACCGCGGCCACGGTCTCGCGGACCCGGTTCTCCGCTACAGTGATCTCATCGCCGGAGACCGCGCCGTCGTGAGCCAGCGCCTGGCGGCGTTCGAGGTCGGTGCGCGCCTTGGCAAGGTCGGCCTGGGCGCTGGCCAGCGTGGCGCGGGCGTGGTCGACGTCGGCGCCCTTGGCGGAGGTCATGGCGTTCTGGGCGTCATAGTTGGCGAAATAACCCTGCACCTTGCGCACCGCCTGTCCCAGCGCGGCCTCGTCGGCGGCCAGCGCCAGCTTGAAGTCCGCCGGATCGATCACGACCAGCACGTCGCCGCGCTTCACCGGCAGGGTGTCGGTGGCGGGCGCGGCGATGATCGGGCCGCTGACCAGCGGGGTCACGTCCGCGACGTCGGCGTTGACGTAGGCGTCGTCGGTCGTGACGTGATGCGAACCGACAAAGATCCAGTCGAGCAGCCAGACGAGGCCGCCGACGACGATAACCGCCGCCAGGATGAGGAACAGGCGCTGGCGATTGCCGCCAGGCCGCTTGGCGGCCGGTGGCGGCGCGTCGGCGCGGGCGGGAGAAGCGGTGTCGGTGCGAGCATCCATGGGGTCAGTCCGAAACTTGTCTTACGCGCCGGCGTAGCCGCCGCCGAGGGCGCGAACGAGGGTGATGTCGAGGCTGAAGGCGCGGGTCTGCGCGTCGGCGAAGGCGCGCCGCTCGTCGATGAGCGCGTTCTCCGCCGTCAGCACGGCGACGTAGGAGGAAAGGCCGCCCTGGTAACGCTCGCGCGCCACCGCATAGGCCTGTTCGCCAGCGCTGAGCGCGGCGCGGCGGTCGGCGAGCTGGCGTTCGGCGGACTGGACGCTGGCCGCGGCGTCGGCCACGTCCTGCAGCGCCTGGGTCAGGGTCGCGTCATAGGCGTCGACAGCGGCGGCGTAGTCGGCCTTGGCGCCGCGATACTGGCCGCGCAGCCGCCCGCCTTGGAAGATCGGCAAGGTGATCGCCGGGCCGATCGAACCGATCGCCCCCGCCGGATTGAACAATTGGCTCAGGCCCAGCGCCCCCTGGCCGATGGAGCCGGTCAGCGTCACGTCCGGAAAGAACTCGGCCTTCGCGACGTCGATCCGCTTGGCCGCCGCCTCGGCCCGCAGCCGCGCGGCGACGATGTCCGGGCGGCGAGCGATCAGATGCAGGCGCAGGTCGGCGGGCAGGCCGAACGCCTTCACCGCCTCGGGTTTGGGCACGTCGATGGCGAGGCCGCGGTCCGGGCCTTCGCCCAGCAGCGCGGCGATGCGGTGGCGCGTCAGCAGGATCTGTTCGTCCAGCGATTCGACGTCGGCCGCGGACGCCGGCGTCGCTGCTTCCGCCTGCTTCAGCTCGCCGCGGGTGTCGAGGCCGTTGGTGACCCGCTCGGCGGTGAGATGGCTGGTCTCCTGGCGATTGCGCAGCGACTCGACCGCGGCGGCCCGCTCCGCGCCCAACCGGACGAGGTCGGCATAGGCGCCAGCGACGGCGGTCGACAGCGTCAGCCGCGCTTCGGCGAGGTCGGCGCGCGTCGCGGCCTCTTCGGAGACGGCCGCCGCCAGCGCCGCGCGGTTCTTGCCGAAGAGGTCGATGTCGTAGGAGGCGTCGAGCTCCAGCCGACCGTCGCTCAGATAGCCGTTCGGCAGCAGTTGCGCGATGTAGGACGGAAACCCGATCAGCCGCGACTGCTCCAACTCGCTGACCTGGCCGGAACCGCTGACCTGGGGCAGGGTCGCGGACCGGCTGATCTGCGACGCGGCGCTGGCCGAGATCAGCCGCGCCTGCGCCTGCGCCAAGGTTGGCGAACTCTTCAGCGCCTCGTCGATCAGGCTGCTGAGCTGCGGGTCGGCATAGACGTCCCACCAGCGATCGCTGGGCCAGTCGGCGCTCGGAGCGGCGAAGCTCTGCGAGTCCTGATAGTCCGCGATCGGCTTCGGCTGCGGTCTTGGCCCCGATTTCGGCAGGTCCGCGCAGCCCGCGAGGGCGAGCGCGCCCACACCTAGGGCAAGCATCGCACGCCGATGATTATCGAGGAACTTCATCTGGTTAGACGCCCGTAGCCCGCGAGTCACCTCGGCGGGCTATCCTGATTTGACCGTACAGTACGGTCATATTTGTCTTGCTAGGCCGGTCCGTGTCAAGTAAGAAACCGTACGGTACGGTCAGAGAAATTCTAATGCCATACGAAGCCGCGATCCCCGAGACTACCCGCAGCGACGCGAAGCGCCGCGCGATCCTGGACGTCGCGCGCGACGTCTTCCTGGCGCGGGGGTATGCGGCGACGTCGATGTCCGAGATCGCCGCCAAGCTCGGCGGATCGAAAGGCACGCTCTATAATTACTTCCGGTCCAAAGAGGAGCTGTTTGGCGCGTTCCTGGCCGACAGCAAGGAGGAGGCGGCGGCGCGGCTCTTCGAATCGCTTGCGCCGATCGGCGAGGGGCGGGGCTTACGCGAGAGCCTGATCGACCTGGGCATCTCGCTGATGGAGTTCCTGCAGATCGACGAGATCATAGCCGCGCACAGGCTGGTGGTGGCGGAGGTCGGGCGCTTCCCTGAGATCGGCCCACTATTCTACGAAACCGGTCCGTTGAGGGGTGAACAGCGTTTCACCGAGTATTTCGAGCAGGCGATGGACGCCGGCCGACTGCCGCGCGCCGACGCACGCCTGCTCGGGAAGCGGTTGAAGGACTTGGTGATGTCCGACGTCTATCTGCGCCGAATCTGGGGCGTGCCGCAGGCGATGACCAGCGTGGAGCTGCGCGACCATGTCGCCCAGTCGGTCGACCTCTTCCTCAAGGCCTTCGATCTTCCGCGCGACTAGGCGCCGATCGACGCGCGTTCGCGGGTGGGCGTGATCGCGTCGGACGGATGCTCGATGTCCATCAGCTTGAGGAGGCGGGCGCGGGCGCGGTTGACGCGGCTCTTGATGGTTCCGAGCGCGCAGCCACAGATATCCGCGGCTTCCTCGTAGGAAAGTCCCGCCGCGCCGACCAGGATGAGGGCTTCGCGATGCTCCGCCGGCAACTGGTCGAGCGCGGCCTGGAGGGCGCGGACCGCCAAGCCCCACTCCTGGGTCGGCTGGAAGGTGAGGGCGCGGGCATGCTGGTCGTCCTCGTCGCGCACCTCGCGGCGCCGGCGGACCACGGACGTGTAGTAGGTGTTGCGCAGGATGGTGAACAGCCACGCGCGCAGGTTGGTGCCGATCTCGAATTTGTCGCGGTGGCTCCAGGCCTTGATCAGGGTTTCCTGCACCAGGTCGTCGGCGTCGGCGCCGTTGCGGCTGATCGACCAGGCGAAGGCTCTCAGCGCCGGGATGAGAGCGACGACCTGATCGCGCCAGTCCGTGTTCACCTGCAACCGATTAACTCCCGCGGGTCGTTGTCGACGATCACGGCTTGACCTTGCGAGCGCCGACAACATCTGTGAGCTGAGACGCAGCCCGGGATGCGCTGGAAACGCACCCCGCCACAGTCCGTTCCTGCCAAATTCCTGGCCGGGCGCGTGGAACATTGGGTGCGTGACTGGGTTCACGGAGCTTGGCGCCGTGGTGGCGTGGGGCTGATTATCCCTGAGTTCTGAGGAGGTTCGCCCATGGCGACGACCGACGCGCGGACGCCATCGACAGCGGATTTGCGGAGCGGGTCGGCCCGCAGCCTCGCCGAGCGGTTCACCGGCGTGCGCGCCGATTCGCTGGCGCGGGCAAAGCCGCTGTCGGCGGAAGACCAGCAGGCCCAATCGATGCCGGACGCCAGCCCGACCAAGTGGCACCTGGCCCACACGACGTGGTTCTTCGAAACCTTCCTGCTGATCCCGTCGCTGCCGGCCTACCGGCCGTTCGATCCGGCGTTCGGCTACCTGTTCAACTCCTACTACGAGGCGGTCGGGCCTCGGCATCCGCGGCCGGCGCGCGGCCTGGTGACCCGTCCGGGCCTCGAACAGGTGATCGCCTATCGCCACTGGGTGGACGCGGGCATGGAGCGGATGCTGGCGGGCGCCATATCGCCGGAGGTCGCGTTCCTGGTGGAACTCGGTCTGGCCCACGAGGAACAGCATCAGGAGCTGATGCTGATGGACGTGCTCCATCTCTTCGCGCAGTCGGCGCTGAAGCCGGCCTACGGCCCGGGCTTCGAGCCCGCCAGCGCCGGGCCGCCGAACTGGATCGCGTTCGAGGGCGGCCGCGTCTCGATCGGGGCGGAGACGAACGAATTCACCTTCGACAACGAAGGCCCGCGCCACGAGACTCTGCTGGGCCCCTATCGGCTCGCCAACCGGCTGGTAACCAACCGCGAATGGCTCGCCTTCATCGATGACGGCGGTTATGCGCGGGCTGATTTGTGGCTCTCGGACGGCTGGACGCGGGTTCGCGAGGAAGGTTGGGAGGCGCCGCTCTACTGGGAGCGGGGCGACGGCGGCTGGCTGGCCATGGGCCTCACCGGCCTGCGTCCCGTTGACCCCGACGCGCCGACGCTGCACCTCAGCTACTACGAGGCCGACGCCTACGCTGCGTGGGCCGGCAAGCGCCTGCCGACCGAGGCCGAGTGGGAACACGCGGCGGCCACGCGCCCCGACGCCTTCGCCCAACTCTACGACGCCGCCTGGCAATGGACCGGCAGCGCCTATCTCGGCTACCCGGGCTTCGCGCCGGCCAAGGGCGCCGTCGGCGAGTACAATGGCAAGTTCATGATGGGCCAGATGACCCTGCGCGGCGGCGCTTCCATCACGCCGCCGGGCCATGCGCGCGCCACCTACCGCAACTTCTTCTACCCCCACCAGCGCTGGATGTTCTCCGGCGCCCGGTTGGCCGAAGACATGCCGGCGGCGCGGGACACGGGCGATATTGCCGACGCTGAGTCGTTCCGCCGCGATGTGCTGGAGGGTCTTGCGCGCACGCCGAAGTCGATCTCGCCGAAATGGTTCTATGACGCCCGCGGCTCGGAGCTGTTCGAGGCGATCTGCGAACTGCCGGAGTACTATCCGACCCGCACCGAGACCGAACTGCTCGCGCGGATCGCACCGGAGCTGGCGGCCCGGATCCCGGCCGACGCCGTGCTGATCGAATACGGCAGCGGCGCCAGCGCCAAGACGCGCCTGCTGCTCGACGCCGCGCCGCAGTTGGGCGCCTATGCGCCCATCGACATCAGCGTCTCGGCGCTGGAGGCCGCGGCGGCGTCGATCCGGCGCGACTATCCGGCGCTGCTGGTCGAGCCGCTGGCGCGGGACTTCACGGCGAGCGGCGGGGAGGCGCCGGCGGTCGCCGCGGGTCGGCCGCGGGTCGGGTTCTTCCCCGGCTCGACGATCGGCAACTTCGATCCCGCGGACGGCGTGCGGCTGCTGGCCGAGGCCAAGGCGCTGATGGGCGAAGGCGGTCTGTTCATCCTGGGCGCCGACCTCGTCAAGGAGACGGCGGTGCTGACCACCGCCTATGATGACGCGGCGGGCGTCACCGCAGCGTTCAACAAGAACCTTCTGGTGCGGATCAACCGCGAGCTTGGCGGCGATTTCGACCTCGCGGCCTTCGACCACCGCGCGGTCTGGAACGCCGTCGACAGCCGGATCGAGATGCATCTGGTGAGCCGGACGGCCCAGACCGTCCAGGTGAGTGAGGCCGCGTTCGCCTTCGGCGAAGGCGAGAGCTTGCACACCGAGAATTCCTACAAGTTCACGATCGAGGAGCTGACCGGCATGGCGCGGCGGGCGGGCTGGCGGCTTATCGAGCGCTGGATTTCGCCGCCGCCCGCGTTCGCGGTGTTTCTGTTCGGTTAGCTGACACGATCAACCGTCCGGCCGAGCAAAGCTCGGCCGGACGGCCAATCGCTCGGCGTCGTGCTGGGCTAAGCCGTCGGGGTGCGGGTGGGACGGCGTCCGCCGCCGCGTGACGCCGCGCCGCCCTTGCGGCCGGCGTTGGCGGCCAGATCACGATCCTGCGCGAAGCTCCGCTTTTCGCTGGGGACGCTCGCCCCGCCGCGGCGGGCGATTTCGCGCCGGCGCTCGGGATCCATCGCCGCAAATCCGCGCCGGCTGGGGCGCCGCGTGGCTTCGTCCTTGTTGATGTCCATGACTCTACTGTTCTCCTTCACGATCACGATCCGTTCCTCGAAAGATCACGCGGCCGTCCGTCGTCGGGATCTCCGGTTGGCGACGGGTCGGAGGGGATTTCCTCCGGCGCGCGGCCGGGCTCATATTCCGGAGACGGAACGTCGATTGGCAGGTCGGGGTCCTTCGGGTCTGGCACTGGCTTCTCAAGTTCGCTAACGCCGTTGAAGCGTTACGGTTGCGCCGCCGCCGGAGTGGCCCCGAAATCGCTCCGGCGACGTAACGCAACAACAAAGGTAGTACCGCGAATGTTGCAGTTGCGGCTAGCAATCGGCGCCGGCGTTGGCGTCGTCGCCTTTCTCATAGCGAAGCTGTGTGGCGTTTCCGCCACCTTGGCGGCGCTTGTCGCGTGGAATCTCGCGGTCGGCGCCTACCTGGCGATGATCTGGCGGCTGTTCCTGACCGCGACCGAGAGCCAGGTCCGCGCCCGGGCTGCGCGGCAGGACGAGCGGCGGTGGGTGATTTTGCTGATCATCATCGTGGCGATTCTCGCCAGCCTGGCGGCGATCGTCTCGGCGATGCTGTCGGTCAAACACCTCCCGCAGGCCGAGCAGAAGCCCGTCGCCGCCCTGGCGATCGTCACCCTGGTGGCGTCGTGGGGCCTGCTGCAGTCGGTCTTCGCGCTGCACTACGCTCACGCGCATTTCCGCGACGTGGCCGAGCACGGGGAGGCCGCCGGCGTCGCCTTTCCAGGCGAGCCGGCGCGCACCTACATGGACTTCGTCTACCTGGCGATCTGCGTCGGCGCGACGGCGCAGGTGTCCGACCCGACGGTCACCAGCATTCGCCTGCGCAACCTGGTGACCGCCCACGCCGTCACCGCCTTTTTCTACAACACCGCGGTGCTGGCGCTGGGGATCAATATCCTGGCCAGCCTGCTGAGCGGCTGATCCGGGCGAGGCGTCAGACGGCGGCGGGCGTCGGCACGGGCTGGCGATTGGGCGCGCTGCGCAGCGCCAGCGGCAGGGTGACCCGGGCTCTGAGGCCGCCCTCGGCGCGGTTCTGCAGCGTGACTTCGCCGCCGTGGCCGCGGGCGATCGCCCGTACCACCGCCAGACCCAGCCCGGCGCCGCCGGTCTCCCGGCTGCGAGAGCCTTCCAGCCGCTGGAACGGCTCGAAGGCGCGTTCGATCTCGCCTTCCGGCACGCCGGGGCCGTCGTCGTCGACCTCCAGCACGGCCATGCCGGCCTCGGCGAACACCCGCCCGCGGGCGCTGGAGCCGAACTTCAGCGCGTTGTCGACGAGGTTGGTCACCAGCCGTTTCAGTGCGATTGGATCGCCGTCGACCACGGCGCGCTCGGCGCGTTCCACCGCCGCGTTCGCGCCGGTCTCGGCCGCCTCGTCCATCACCGTCTCGACTAGCGACGAGACCTCCAGCTTGGTGCGCTCGACCGGCCGGGTGGCGTCCTGCACGAAGGCCAGCGTGCCGGAGATCATCTCGTCCATCTCGTCGATATCGGCCGCGAGCTTGGCGCGCAGCTCTTCCGGCGCGGCCTCGATGCGGAACCTGAGGCGCGTCAGCGGCGTGCGCAGATCGTGCGCGATCGCCGCCACCATGGTGGTGCGATTGGTGACATAGCGCCGGAGGCGCTCCTGCATCAGGTTGAACGCGGCCACCGCGGCGCCGACCTCCGACGACCCGCGCACGTCCAGCGGCGGCGCGTCCGGATCGCGGCCCAGGCGCTCGGCGGCGCGGGCGAAGGCGGCGATCGGCGCGGCGAGCTGGCGGGCGAACCACCAGGCGACGGGGGTCACCGCGATGGCCGCGGCGGCCAGCACGAGCAGGATCCGCTGCTGCCACGGCTCGAGGATCGCGTGGCGGGGCGTGACCAGCAACCACTCGCCACCTGGCTGCCGCACGGCGGCCTGAAACGGCCCGAAGAGCACGGTCTGCTCAGGCGCGCCGAGTTCGGCGGCGGCGCGATGGGCCAGACGCGGCGGCGGCCCATAGATGCGAGGCGCGTCCTGCGTCAGAACGACGTTCTCGAGCGGCGCCTTCAGCACTGACGCCAGACCGGCCCGGAAGTTCACATGCCGGCGGCCGCCGTTGGACGGGTCGGTCACCAGCGGGGGCTTGTCGACGTGTCTGATCTCCAGCAGGCGGCCCTCGGCGGGCTGCGCGGCCTTGCCGGTTCGGATCACCTGGGCGACTTCATTGACGGTGTAGATATCCGGCGACGGCGGCGGGATGTTTAGGATGACCACCGTCGTCGCGACCAAGACGGCGATCAGCGTCGCGACCACCAGACCCAACGCCTGGAGGTAGAGCGAGGTCGCCGGCAACCGGATCATGGCGTGCGCGAGACCTTCGGCGTGAAGATGTAGCCTTCGTTGCGCACCGTGCGGATCAGCTCCTGGCCCGAGCCGCTGTCGTCGAGCTTGCGCCGCAGGCGGCTGATCTGGACGTCGATGGCGCGGTCGAACGCGTCGGACTGCGGCCCGCGGGCGAACTCCAGCAGCTGGTCGCGGCTAAGCACCCGCTGCGGGCGCTCGACGAAGGCGCGCAGGAGCGAGAACTCGCCGCTGGACAGGTTCACCACCGCGCCTTCCGGCGAGCGCAGCTCGTGGCGGACGAGGTCGAGCCGCCAGCCGGCGAACTCGCAGGCCGCGTCGAGGCTGTCGTCGCCGCGCGGCTCGCGCCGACGCCGCAGCACGGCGCGGACCCGCGCCAGGAGCTCGCGCGGATTGCAGGGCTTGGGCACATAGTCGTCTGCGCCCAGCTCGAGGCCGACGATCCGGTCGGTCTCCTCGCCCATGGCCGAAAGCATGATGATGGCCGGGCCGTCGGGCCGCGCCAGCTTGCGGCAAATGGCGAGGCCGTCTTCGCCCGGCAGCATGACGTCGAGCACGACGAGGTCCACGGCGCCGCGCGCCAGGGTGCGGTCCATCTCCTTGCCGTCCGCCGCCGTCTCGACCTGGTAGCCGTGACGCTGGAGGAATTCGGAGACGACGTCGCGTATCCCGGGGTCGTCGTCGACGACCAGGATCTTCTCGATGGGTTCGGCGCCCAGTGTCGCCATTTCGGATACCGCTTGCATGAGCCGGAAGCTCTTAGGCCGCTGTGGCGCACGAATGTCCCAATTGCAACACTGGCGTAATGCGACGCGGGTCGCCGGCTAGGCCTGCGCCTTCCAGGCGGCGAGCAGCGTCGCTTCACGGTCAGGTGAAAGGCCGGCCTTCAGCTTCGCCTGGCGCGCCTCGGGTTGCTGCCGGAACCAGGCCAATGTGTCGCGGGCCGTCGTCGCCAGCGGGCGGAAGCTGAGGCCGGCGGCGAGCGCCTTGCGGATGTCGCGCCGCGCGAAACCGGCCGTATCGCCCTGGCCCGGAACCCAGACCGGCAGGTCGGTCCAGGCCGAGACGTCATGGGCGTCGAGGAACTTGGTCGGGACCCAGACCAGCTTCGCCTGCGAGCCGACCGCCGCGCCGACGCCGGCGAGCAACTCCCGCACGTCGAGACGCCGGGCGGGTCCGGTGGCGTTGAAGACGCCGAAGGCGCGTTGCTCGGCCATCCGGATGGTCCATTCGGCGAGGTCGCGGGCGTCGATGAACTGGACGGGGTCGCTTCCGTCACCCGGCGCCAGCACCTCGCCGCCGCGCGCCAACCGCACCGGCCAGTAGGTGAAACGATCCGTCTCGTCGCCGGGTCCGACGATCAGGCCGGGGCGGATCACGGTGACCGCCTCGCCGAACTGACGCTTCGCCTCCTGCTCGCTGACCGCCTTCAGCGGCCCGTAGAGCTGGCCTCGCGAGGCGCCGAGGGTCTCGGCCGTCTCCGCCATCGGGTCCTTGCCGGCATAGGCCAGGACTGCCGCTGACTCGTCCGCCGGCTTGTCGTTGGCCGCATAGACCGAGACCGTCGAGATGAAGATGTATTGCCCGACCTTGCCGGCGAGCACCCGGCCGGCGTCGCGGACCCAGAAGGGCAGGGTGGTGGGGTTGTCGATGCAGACGTCCCAGGTGCGGCCTTCGAGCGCCTTGAGGTCGCCGGTGTTGCGGTCGCCGATCAGCTCCTCGACCTGGCCGCCCCAGATGTCGGCTTCGCGGCCGCGGTTGAACAGGGTCACCTTGTAGCCCCGCGCCAGGGCGTAGCGCACCTGATGCGGCCCGGTGAAGCCGGTCCCGCCGAGGATCAGGATGCGCAGCTTGCGCGCCGGCGCGTCGGTCGCCATCGCCGTCCCTCCAAGAGCCAGGGCCGCAAGCGACGCGCCTGAGAGCTGGCCCAGACGCCGCCGTGTCGTGGTCGCCATCGCCCGCTATCCCCCTGCCGCTAGCCCGGCCCGCTGGAATTGCCGGCGCTATGGTCGCGCATTGCCGCCAGCGCCTCGTCGGAGACGAACGGGTTGGTGCGGCGCTCCTGGCCGAAGGTGGAGAGCTGCTCGTGGCCGGGCACGAAGGTCACGTCGTCGCCTAGCGGCCACAGCTTGCCGGTGATCGAGGCGACCAGGTCCGGGAAGCTGCCGCGCGGAAAGTCGGTGCGGCCGACCGAGCCGGCGAACAGCACGTCGCCCACCTGGGCGAAGCGGCCCTCGCGGTTGAAGAACACCACGTGGCCCGGCGTGTGGCCGGGGCAGTGGTAGACCTCCCACTCGGTCTCGCCGAGCGTCACCTTGTCGCCGTCCTCCAGCCAGCGGTCCGGCGTGAAGGCGCGAGCGTCCGGCATGCCGTAGCGCGCGCCGCTCTCGGCGATCCGGTCGATCCAGAAGGCGTCGTCGCGGTGCGGCCCCTCGATCGGAACCCCGGTCGCGTCCTTCAGCGCCGCCGTGCCGCCGGCGTGGTCCATGTGGCCGTGGGTGATCCAGATCTTCTCCAGCGTCAGCCCCTGGTCGGCCAGGATCGCCAGCAGGCGGGGAACCTCGCCGCCCGGATCGATCACCGCGGCCTTCTTGGTCTTCACGCACCAGACGATGGTGCAGTTCTGCTGCAGCGGGGTCACCGGCGCGACGATGGCGCGGATCGGCGGGCCGGCCGCCGGCGGCTCTTGGGTCTTTTCCATGCGCTTCAAGGATAGTGAGGCGGCGCCGGAAGCGCAAAGCGGCTGTGGCGCCATCGCCGCCACGCCCCGGATTGCGGCTCGCCCAAGCCCCGGCTAGCGTGCCCCCGGCTCGGCCGTGCGTCGGGTCCGGGGGTGTGCGGAGCGAATATGGCCAACGTCGGGGTTGTCGGACGCGTCTTCCAACGCAAGCCGGTGGAGATGATCCATGCGGAGACCGACAGTGGGGAGCTGAAACGGACCCTCGGCGCCCTCAACCTGATCCTGCTCGGCATCGGCTGCATCATCGGCACCGGCATCTTCGTGCTCACCGGCCACGCGGCGGCCGAATGGGCCGGCCCCGGCATCATGATCTCGTTCGTGATCACCGGCACGCTCTGCGCCTTCGTAGCGCTCTCCTACGCCGAGCTGGCCTCGGCCCTGCCGGTCTCGGGTTCGGCCTACTCCTACAGCTACGCCTCGATGGGCGAGATCGTGGCCTGGATCATGGGCGCGCTGTTGCTGCTCGAGTACGGCCTGTCCGCCTCGACCGTCGCGGTGGGCTGGTCCGGCTACCTCGTCAGTCTGCTGAAGGACATGCACATCCTGATCCCGCCCGAGTTCACCGCCGCCCCAGGAGAAGCGGTGAAGGTGGGCGGCGTCGTCATCGCCCATGGGGTGGTGAACCTACCGGCGATCATCGGGATCATCGCTGTCACCTGCCTGCTGGTTGTCGGCGTGTCGGAGTCGGCGACGGTCAACAACGTAATCGTGTTCATCAAGCTGTCGGTCGTCATCGCCTTCATCGTCATCGGCGCCTTCTATGTCCACCCGGCGCTGTGGTCGCCGCTGATCCCCGCCCAGGTTCCCGCGCCCCCGCCCGGCACGCCGATGGACATAGGGCATCAGATTCTCCGCGCCCTCACCGATGTCTTCACCGGCGCCAAGAGCACCCACTACGGCCTCGGTGGGGTGATCCACGGCGCGGCGGTGATCTTCTTCGCCTACATCGGCTTCGAAGCGGTCTCCACCGCCGGCGCCGAGTCGAAGAACCCGGGCCGTGACATGCCGATTGGCATCCTCGGCGCCCTGGTGGTCTGCACCATCCTCTACATCGCCACCTGCGCGGTGCTGGTGGGCATCGTGCCCTACGCCTCGCTCGACGGTCCCGCGCCCATCGCCACCGCCGTCGATCAAATCGGCATCCATTGGTTCGGCATTCTGGTGAAGCTGGGCGCGATCGCCGGGCTCTCCAGCGTGATGCTGGTGCTGCTCTACGGCCAGACCCGCATCTTCTACACCATGTCGCACGACGGCCTGCTGCCCTCGCAACTCGCGGTCGTCCACAAGCGGTTCCGCACCCCCTGGATCAACACCATCATCGTCGGCATCGTCGCCGCCGGCTTCGCGGGCTTCATGTCGCTCGACGCGCTCTCCGACCTCACCAATGTCGGCACGCTGGCCGCCTTCTCGATCGTCTGCGCCACCGTGATCTACCTGCGCATCACCCACCCGAAGATGGCGCGCCCGTTCCGCACGCCGATCTTCCCGGTCGTGCCGATCCTGGGTGTGCTGATGTGCATATTCCTGCTGATGAGCTTGATGGCGATCCCCGCGACGCGGAACTTCTTCCTGATCTATCTGGCGGCCGCCATCGTCATCTACTTCGTCTACGGCCTCTGGCACTCCAAGCTCGGCAAGAGCGGCGTCGCCACGTTCGAGGCCGAGGTCGCCACGATGGGCACACATCCGCCGGTCGAGTAACCTGCTCGGGGACTTGCTTCCCATCCACGAGGCCCTGCCGGCGCTGAAGGCCGCGCTGGCCGAGCGCAGCGCCGCCGTGCTGGTCGCCCCGCCTGGCGCCGGCAAGACCACGGTGACGCCGCTGGCGCTGCTGGACCAGCCCTGGGTCGCCGGCGGCAAGCTGATCGTGCTGGAGCCGCGCCGGATCGCCGCCAGGGCCGCCGCCGAACGGATGGCGATGACGCTGGGCGAGCGGGTGGGGGACACGGTCGGCTATCGCGTCCGCCTGGCCTCCCGCATCTCCGCCCGCACCCGGATCGAGGTGGTCACCGAGGGCGTCTTCACCCGCATGATCCTCGACGATCCCGGGCTGGACGGCGTCGCGGCGGTGCTGTTCGACGAGTTCCACGAGCGCAGCCTCGACGCCGACCTCGGCCTCGCCTTCGCCCGCGACGCCCAGGTCGTACTGCGGCCCGAGCTGCGGCTCATCGTGATGTCCGCGACGCTCGATCCGACCCCAGTCGCGGCCTTGCTGGACGACGCCCCGATCATCGAGAGCCTGGGCCGCATGTTCCCGGTCGAGACCCGCTACCTCGGCCGCGACGCCGCCCTGCGGATCGAGGACCGGGTGGTCCGCGCCGTCGTCCGGGCGCTGGCGGAGGAGGCTGGCAGCATCCTGGTCTTCCTGCCCGGCCAGGGCGAGATCCTGCGCGTCGCCGAGCGGCTGGCGGAGCGCGTCCGTGACCCAGCCATCGAGATCGCCCCGCTCTACGGCGCCCTCGAACCCGTCGCCCAGGACCGCGCCATCGCCCCCGCGCCGCCCGGCCGCCGCAAGGTGGTGCTGGCCACCTCGATCGCCCAGACCAGCCTCACCATCGAGGGGGTGCGGGTGGTGATCGACGCCGGGCTTTCCCGCGTGCCACGTTACGACCCGTCCAGCGGGCTGACCCGGCTGGAGACGGTGCGGGTCTCGCTCGCCGCCGCCGACCAGCGGCGGGGCCGCGCCGGCCGTACCGAGCCCGGCGTCTGCTACCGGCTCTGGGACGAGCGCGAGACCCGCGGCCTCGTCCCCTTCGACCGGCCCGAGATCCTGGAGGCCGATCTCGCCCGCGTCGCGCTCGATCTCGCCCGGTGGGGCGCCGCCGACAGCCTCGCCTTCCTCGATCCGCCTCCGGCCGCCGCCCTGGCCGAGGCGCGGGCCCTGCTGCGGCGCCTGGGCGCCCTCGACGTGGCCGGCGCGCTCACCGACCACGGCCGCCGGATGGCCGGCATCGCCCTGCCGCCGCGCCTCGCCCACATGGTGCTGCGCGCCGCCGCCTCGGGTCAGGCCGAGCGCGCCGCCCGCATCGCCGCCCTGGTCGCCGAGCGCGGTCTCGGCGGCCGCGCGGCCGATCTGGAGACTCGCCTGGGCGGCTTCGTCCGCGACCGGGGTCCGAGAGCCCGCGACGCAACGACCCTCGCCCGCCGCTGGGCGGCCGAAGCGGGGAGGGCAGGCGGCGCGCCGCAGCTCAGCGACGCCATGCTGCTGGCCGAGGCGTGGCCGGAGCGAATCGCTAAGGCCCGCGGCGCGGCCGGGCACTTCCAGCTCGCCAGCGGCCGCGGCGTCTATGTCGAGCCGACCGAATCCCTGGCCAAGGCGCCCTGGCTGGCCATCGCCGAACTGGGCGGCGGCGAGGCGCGCGACCGCATCCTGCTCGCCGCCGAACTCGACCCCGTCGAGTTCAAGACCGCCTTCGAGGGTCGCCTGACCCGCGAGGCGCGGCTGGAGCGGGACGCCGGCGGACGCCTCAAGGCCAAGCAAATCGTCGCCCTCGGCGCCCTCGTCATCGAGGAGCGCCTGATCGCCAACCCCGACCCGGCGCTCATCCTCGCCGCCCTGCTGGATGAGGTGCGCGCCAAGGGCGTCGCGGCCCTGCCCTGGGGCGAAGCGTCCGACGCCCTGCGCGCCCGCGCCGCCTTCCTGCGCGGCCTCGACGCCGCCGCGCCGGACCTCACCGACGCGGCCTTGGTCGCCGACCTCGACGCCTGGCTGGCGCCGATCCTGGCCGGCAAGTCCGCGCTCGGCCAGCTCGCCGACCGCGACCTCGAAGCCGCGCTCAAATCGCGCTTCGACCACGCCGCCCAACGCCGTCTGGACGCCGAGGCGCCGCCCCGCTTCGAGGCCCCCACCGGCTCGCGCCTCGCCATCGACTACGCCGCCGAGGGCGGGCCGCGCGTCGATGTCCGGGTGCAGGAGCTCTATGGCCTCACTCGGCACCCCGCCGTCGCCGGGGTCCCGCTGGTGCTGGCGCTGCTATCGCCGGCGCACCGCCCGATCCAGCTCACCCGCGACCTACCGGGCTTCTGGCGCGGCGCCTGGGCCGAGGTCCGCAAGGAGATGCGCGGCCGCTACCCCAAGCACCTGTGGCCCGAAGATCCCGCCGCCGCCACGCCCACCACAAGGGCCAAGCCGCGAAGCTGAAGGGTGAGAAATTGCCATTTCGGCCGCGCGCGATTTTTGGGTCACCGTAAATTTCGCTAAATAACGGCGCCCCGATTTTGGAGTGACCCCCTGATTTGAGACAGGGATATAAGGGACAGTTCTGGAATGAGCAGACCAGATGTCCGAGCCGAAGCGAAGGCGGGTGTTCAGCCCGCGGTTCAAGTTAGGTGTGATTGAGCGGATG
>Ga0302314_10001354_pt1 | contig 45804 bp, 36 predicted proteins | sample III_Palsa_N2_3_FD_200533 | JGI IMG/M metagenome (GOLD analysis project Ga0302314, IMG submission 200533) | Peat permafrost microbial communities from Stordalen Mire near Abisko, Sweden - III_Palsa_N2_3 | ecosystem: Environmental > Terrestrial > Soil > Palsa > Peat permafrost | place: Sweden...
CTTCGAGACCGAGTTCTGGGTCATGTGGGCCACGACCTTCGCGTTCCAGCCCTGGCACAGCGCCGTCGAATTCAAGCGCTACCTGCACCGGTTCATGCTGGAGTTCACGCGCATCGACACGCTCGCCGGCGTCAAGCGAACGGTCTACAACCAGTATGAATCCATGGTGCTGCCCCTGCAGGCCTGGCTGGCGTCCAGGGGCGTCAACTTCGTCGCCGACTGCAACGTGACCGAGCTGGTCGCGCGCAGCGAGATCGAGGCCTTCGAAGTCGCGGCGATCCAGTGCGTCCGCCAGGGCGTCGCGGAGACCATCACGGTTGCCGCGGGCGACCTGGTGTTCCTGCAGAACGCGTCGATGACCGATGCGTCGAGCCTGGGCTCGATGACCGCGGCGCCGGCTGCCAGGAACAAGTTGGACAGCGGTGGCTGGACGCTCTGGGAACACCTGGCCGAACGCCGGCCGGAGTTCGGCAAGCCTGCGGTGTTCAACGGCAACGTCGCCCAGTCCTGCTGGGAGTCCTTCACGGTGACGCTGAAGGACTCCGGGTTCTTCGACACGATGATGGACTTCACCGGCAACGTCGCGGGCACCGGCGGCCTGGTGACGTTCAAGGACTCGAACTGGCTGATGTCGATCGTGCTCGCGCATCAGCCGCATTTCGTCGACCAGCCGGCGGACGTCCAGGTCTTCTGGGGGTACGGGCTTTTCCCCGATCGCATCGGCAACTTCGTCGCCAAGCCCATGTCGGCCTGCACCGGCGACGAGATCCTGACGGAGCTGCACGGCCACCTCCGTTTCGACCGTGACCCCCTGCAATCGGCCAATTGCATCCCCTGCCGCATGCCGTACATCACGAGCATGTTCATGCCGCGCAGCGCGGGCGACCGACCGCTGCCGGTGCCGCCGAACTCGAAGAACTTCGCCTTCGTCAGCCAGTTCGTGGAGATGCCCGAAGACGTCGTCTTCACGGTGGAGTATTCCGTTCGGGCGGCGCAGACGGCGGTCTATCGGCTGCTGAAGGTCGCCAGGCCGGTCACGCCCATCACGCCGAACGACACGTCGCTGCATACCCGGTTCGAGGCCTTGCTCAAGGCCTTCAAGTAGGCGCCCGGGTCACTGCCATCCGAATCGCCGGATGTACAGGCGCTTCATCGCCGTCGTCAACCCGCAGTAGCCGACGAGGATGGCGACGAGCCAGCCGAAGTAGCTCGGCGGCAGTGCCTGCAGCTTGAAGTCGGACGCCAGCGGGCCCATCGGCAACCAGACGCCGAACGCCATGATGGCGACGGTCATCACGAGCAAGGGCATCGCTGCCGTGCTCTGGATGAACGGCAGCCTGGGCGTACGGATCAGATGGACCACCAGCGTCTGCGTCAGCAACCCGACGACGAACCAACCCGACTGGAACAGGGTCTGCCGGGCGACGACGTTCGCGTCGAAGACCCACCACATGAGCGCAAAGGTCACGATGTCGAAGATCGAGCTGACGGGCCCGAAGAACATCATGAAGCGGCCGATGTCTGCCGGGTTCCACCTCAGCGGCCTGGCCACCAGCTCGGGATCGACGTTGTCGAACGGGATGCCGGTCTGCGAGATGTCGTACAGCAGGTTCTGGACGAGCAGTTGAAGCGGCAACATGGGCAGGAACGGCAGGAACGCGCTGGCGACCAGCACGGACAACACGTTGCCGAAGTTCGAGCTCGCGGTCATGCGGATGTACTTCAGCATGTTGCAGAACGTCGTCCGGCCTTCGACGACGCCGTCGACCAGCACCAGCAGGCTCTTCTCGAGCAGGATGATGTCGGCGGCCTCCTTGGCGATGTCGACCGCCGAGTCGACCGAGATGCCGATGTCGGCGGCGTGCAGTGCCGGCGCGTCGTTGATGCCATCGCCCATGAAGCCCACGACGTGCCCGCTCGCACGCAGCGCGCGCACGATGCGTTCCTTGTGCAAGGGGGTCAGGCGCGCGAACTGCGTGTGCTGCTCGACGGCCACGTGCAGGGCCGCGTCGTCCATGGCCTCCACGTCGGCACCGCAAAGGACGACGCCGCCTGCCAACCCGACCTGGGCGCACACATGCGACGTGACGAATTCGTTGTCGCCGGTGAGCACCTTGACGGCGATCCCGTGCGCCGCGAGCTTCTCCAGCGCGGGCGCGGCCGAGTCTTTCGGCGGGTCGAGGAACGACAGGTAGCCGACCAGCGTCAGGCCGGACTCGTCCGCGACCGAATAGGCCGCCTGTTCCGTGGGCGTCGTCTTCATCGCCACCGCGACGACGCGCAAGCCTTCGTCGGCGAGTCCTTGCGTGAACGTCCGCGCCTTGGCGACGAGCGTGGCATCGAGCGGTGCCTCGGCCGCATCGGCGTCCGGACCGAGTCGAACGCTCGTGCAGACCGCCAGCACTTCCTCCAGCGCGCCCTTGCAGATCAGCAGATGGTGTTCGTCGCGCTGCGAGACGACGACCGACATGCGGCGACGCGTGAAATCGAACGGGATCTCGTCGATCTTGCGGTAGTCCTGCTCGAGCCTCAGCTCCTCGGCCTGCTCGACATGCTCCAGCACGGCGCGATCGAGGAGGTTCTTGAGGCCGGTCTGGTAGTAGCTGTTCAGGAAGGCGAAGCTCAGGACCGCCGACGAGGCGGCGCCGAACGGGTCGGTGTTGCGGGCGACGGCGATCTTGTCCTGCGTCAGCGTGCCGGTCTTGTCCGTGCACAGGACATCCATCGCGCCGAAGTTCTGGATCGCGTCCAGGCGCTTGACGACCACCTTCCGGCGCGACAGCAGGACCGCGCCTTTCGCGAGCGTCGACGTGACGATCATCGGCAGCATCTCGGGCGTCAGGCCGACCGCCACCGACACCGCGAACAGGAAGGACTGCAGCCAGTCGCCCTTGGTGAAGCCGTTGATGAAGAAGACGATGGGCACCATCACGAGCGCGAACCGGATCAGCAGCCAGCTCACGCTGTTGACGCCCGCCTGGAACGCATTCGGCGCGGGATCGACCGACGCGATGCTGGAGGCCAGCGTGCCGAAGTAGGTGCGCGAGCCGGTCGCGACCACCAATGCCGTGGCCGCGCCCGACACGACATTGGTGCCCATGAAGACGAGGTTGGTCTGCGCCAACGCACTGTTGTCCTGGCTGCGCTGGTCGACGAACTTCTCGGCCGGCGCGGATTCACCGGTCATCGCCGCCTGGCCGATGAACAGGTCGCGTGCGGTCAGGACGCGGCAGTCGGCCGGGATCATGTCGCCCGCCGACAGGGCGATCAGGTCGCCCGGGACGAGGTCGCGCTGGGCCACCTCTCGACCCTGCGCCGGGCTCGTGGCGCCCGCTTGCTGGCGCATCACCGAAGACGTGTTCGTGACCATGGCTCGCAGCGCCTCGGCCGCGTCGTGCGAGCGACTTTCCTGGACGAAGCGTATGGCCGTGCTCAGCGCCACCATCACGGCGATGACGATCGTCGCCTTCGCGTCGGCGCTGAACCAGGACAGTCCGGCGAGGACGGTCAGCAGGATGTTGAACGGGTTCGCGTAGCAGCGCCAGAGGCGCAGTCCCGCCGACAGCGGCTTCTCGTGCGCGATCTCGTTGGGGCCGGACTGCTGCAGGCGCCGAGCGGCCTCCGCGACGGTCAGGCCGTTGGCGTTCGATTGCAGGCGTGCGATGGCCCCGGCCGGACCATCGCGCGCGGCCAGCAGCAGATCATCGGACAACGGCGTGCGAGAGGTGGCCGCGGTGTCCCGCTTCACCAGCGCCGCGAGCGGAGGGCGGCGGGAGAAGTGCCCTTGCGCGTGGCGGCGCCGCAGGAAGGTCGTGAAGGCCTGGGTCAGTGAATGGCGCATCGCTTGCTGCCGGATGGAGGTCGGGCCGAGGAAGGCGGGCTCGGCGACTCCCGGCGACGATTGCCCGACACTGAGCGGCGCGTGGAGTGCCCGGCCGAGTATGGACTCGCAGGTCGCATCGTCTCTGTGCGCTGGCGAACGTACGAGTGGCGTGTCCTCCCACAGTGGCTGATCTGTGTCGCCGGCAGACAGTCATCGGGCCAGACGCGGTCGCTACTGGATGCCCAGCCGTCGGAACGCCGGCAGCTTGGCGGCATCGAGAACGAAGGCGAAGACGGCTGCGGCAGCGAAGGACTCCGCGACGATCGCCAGGGGCAGCGCCGTCATCTCGATGCCACCGATCGCCAGGGTCGAGGCGATCGTCACGTCGGCCACGGACGAGGCCACGAGCCAGGCGCTGGGGCGCGAGCTCCAGAGGTGGCGGCGTTCGCGGTTCGCGTAGGTCGTTGCCTGCTTGACGAAGACGATCGCCACGAAGGCCAGCGTCCGCAGGCGATCGATGTCGTAGCCCTCCACGAAGTCGCCGACGGCGAGGACCGCACAGCAGAAGGCGAGCGATCCGATGCCCATGATCGCGCCGGCCACGGCGAGTTGTCCGATGCGCCAGACATTGGGCCTCGCGGAGGCGCGCACGTGGTCGGTGGTCAGCGACATGCCCAGGAAGTCGCCCGTGATCATGATGATGACCATCAGGATCGGTGTCAGGATGGCCTGGCCGGTCACGAACAGCCCGACCGACAGCAGCAGCACCTGCAGGATCTTGCTGGTGATGGAGTTGAGGGTGTAGGTCTGGATGCGCTGGAACGTGATCCGGCCTTCCTTGATGGCCGAGACGATGCCTTCGAGGCCTGCGCTCGTCAGCACCATGCCCGCCGCCGATTTCGCGACGTCGGTGGCCGTGGAGACGGCGATGCCCATCTGTGCCTGGCGCAGCGCCGGGGCGTCGTTCGCGCCGTCGCCGCACATGCCCACCGTGTGGCCGCCGGCCTGCAGGACCTGCACGAGCTTGAACTTGTCTTCCGGCAGGACACCCGCGAACACGGCGCAGGCTTCGGGACGCAGTGCGGGGTTGATCGCGCTCGAGGTGCAGATCGCGCCATCCAGCCCGACTGCGTGCGCCACCGAGACAGCCGTCAACGCCGAATCGCCGGTGGCCATCAACGTGCGCACGCCCATCGTGCGCAACTGGGCGACGAGGGCGGCCGAATCGGCGCGCGGTGGGTCGCCGAGCGCGATGAAGCCGACCAAGTTCAGGGCGTCGGCCGAGCCTGATGCGACCGCCAGGACTCGAAGACCCTGGCTTTCGAGATCCGAAGCGAGCTTCACTGACTCGGGCGCCGGTGACGCGAGCATCGCCAGGATGACCGTCGGGGCGCCCTTGACGACGCGCTGCGTCCCGCCGGCCTGGGGGGCGAAGGTCGCCTCCGACATCTTGGAACCCGGATCGAACGGCGTGAAGGTGACCAGTCGATCAGGAGGTCCCGCGGGCACTTGCGACCTCGCGGCACGCGCTGCCTTGACGATGGCGGCATCCAGGGGATCCTGGCCGCCGTCCGCACTCGCCAGGGCCGCCAGCGACAGCACCTGCTCCGCCGAGAAGCCGGCCAGGGGCCGAACGACAGCCACGGACAACGCATCCATCGTGAGCGTCCCAGTCTTGTCCACGCACAGGACATCCATCGTCGCCGCCTCGTCGACCGCCGACAGGCGCGTCGGGAGGACGCCGACCTTGGCCAGGGCCCGAGCGCCGAGTGCTGCCGCCAGCGTGAAGGTGGCTGGCAGCGCGACCGGGATGGAGCCGAGCAGGCCGGTCAACACGAGAGGGACGATCCCGTTGACGGCCATGCCGATGTGGCGGGCGTAGATCACCAACACGACCAGCACGACGCCATTGAACATGGCGAGGTCGCTGACCACGCGCAACACGGCTCGCTGCCGTGAATCGACGGCGTGGGCCTCTCGCACGAGCGCAGCCGTGCGGCCGAAGCGCGTGCGTTCCCCCGTTGCGGTCACTTCGGCGATGGCCTCGCCGCGTCGGATCAGCGCGCCGGCGTAGGTCTGCGCACCGGCTGCGGCCTCGACCGGAACCGATTCGCCGGTCAGCATCGACTGGTCGACCAGCACGTCGCCGCTCACCAGGCGGGCGTCGGCCGGCACGACGCCGCCGAGCGTGAGCTTGACGATGTCGCCGGGAACGACGTCTGCGGCGGGCAACGTTTTCCAACAGTCGTCGCGTCGAACGGACGCGGTGAGAGCGAGGCGTGACCGCAAGGCCGCCAGCGTCGCCTGCGCCCGGCTTTGCTGAAACAGGCCCAGACCGGCATTGAAGGCAAGGAGCGCGGCGATGATGGTCGCCTCGGCCGGCTTTCCCAGCACCATCTCCAGAGCAATGGTGCCCTCAAGCATCCAGGGCACGGGCGCCCACAACTGCTTGAGCGCCAGGCGCCAAGGGTGGACGGTGTCGGCCTGGAGACTATTCGCGCCGCTGGCCGCGAGCCGCCGGGTCGCTTCGACACTCGTCAGGCCAGGGGCGGTGTTCGGCTCGTGCGGGGCGGGGGCGGCCTGCGGCAGCAGCTTTGTCATCGCAGGAGGGTGGACGGAAACGGGTGACCGATCTGTGCGGTAGCGAACCTGGCACGCCCTGCAAGGTGCATCGTCCGCACTGCGCATCATTCGCTTCGCCTGGCATCGGATCGAACGGCGGTGCCTTCGGCCAATGTCTGCGCGATGTAAAGCCGGTTCCCCGGTGCGGAAGCGAACAGACCGTGGGCAATCGCGTCCGGATAGTCGATCTCGAGTGCCGGCACGTCGCCGCTTCGTCCGATTCGACGCAAGCGGCCAGTTCATCCGAACAGGCGTTTCACCGCGCGCACCGATCAACGGAGAAGCAAATGACGCATGGCGTATGGAACGACTGGTATTTCGGGTGGGGCTGGTTCCTGTGGTTCGGAATCCTGATGCTCGCGTTCTCGAGCGTCGGCAACTGGGGCTATACCTACCGCGTGCATCGCTTCACGGGCCGTTCGCCGCGCAAGGGCGCTTTCGACATCCTCGACGAGCGCTACGCCCGCGGCGAGATCACGCGCGCCCAACTCGGGGAAATGAAGGCCGCCATCTCCGGAGAAGGGGGGCAGCCATGATCGCCGACATCGAATCGTTGCCGAGTTCGCGAGGATTCATCGCGATGCTGGAAGCGTATCGCCCGACGGGCGGACTGGCCCCGGGGAACTTCCTGCAACAGTCGCTCCAGGACCGCCAGTGCGGTGATCTCCCGAAGTTGGCACGGCTCATCGTCGATCGGCGAATCTTCGTGATCGACTGGCGAGGCGAGTCGTGGATTCCGATGTTCCAGTTCGACGGTGACGACCTGGCTTGCAAGCCAGGCCCGGCGCTCGTGCGGGCGGAACTCAAGGCGCTGTCCTCGGGGTGGGACATCGCGGCGTGGTTCGCGCAGCCGAACGCGTTGCTCGACGGGTGCCGGCCTGTGAACGCGATGGCGTCCGACCTGGCCAACGTGCTTGAGGCCGCGCGATGCCATGCACCTGCGATGGAAGAACGGCGGCGCGAGCCCGCTCACGCCTGAACTCGCCGTGTCCACGCGGACGCGGCCCGACCCGCCATGGCGCCCGGGCGATTTGCCCGGCGTTTCGACAGGAGACAGACATGCTGCGCAGCATCCAGGATCTCGAGCACTACGCCATCGGCGCGACCGATGGCGACATCGGTCATGTGAAGGACTTCTACTTCGACGACGACGCATGGGTCGTCCGCTACCTGGTCGTCGACACCGGATCGTGGCTCGTCGGCCGCACCGTGTTGATCTCTCCGATCTCCCTGCGCGAGCCGGACTGGCTCAAGCGCACGCTGCCGGCGTCCGTCACGATGGCGCAGGTCAGCAACAGCCCGGCTATCGAGACGCACAAGCCCGTGTCGCGCCAGGGCGAAAGCCTCTACCTCGACTACTACGGCTATGCTAACTACTGGGGCGGCGCCAGCATGTGGGGCAATGGCATGTTCCCGTATGCGATGAGTCCCGGCTATGTCGACGTCGGGTCGGATCCCGCGGCCCAGCAGCGCGAAGAGGCGGCGTACCGGAGCGCGGAACGGGATCGGCGTCGCAACGACGATCCGCATCTGCGCAGCTGCAACGAAGTCGTCGGCTACCACCTCCACGCGAGCGACGGAGAGATCGGACGCGTCGAGGGATTTCTCCTGGACGACCGGACCTGGGCCATTCGCTGGCTGGTCGTCAACACGAGCCGCTGGTGGATGGGCCACCAGGTGCTGGTCGCGCCGCCGTGGATCAAGGACGTGAGCTGGGGCGACCAGACGGTGTCGGTGGAGCTCAGCCGCGAATCCGTGAAGACCGCGCCGCCCTACGACCCGGGCGACGAGCTGGATCGGGAGCGTGAGATCCGGCTGTACGAGCACTACGGCCGAACCTGGTACGGCGCGGGCATCGGGTCGCTGGTGTCGCAATTCTGATCGGACGGACCATGTTGCGCACAGTCAATGAGCTCGATGGCCTTGCCGTCGAGGCGACCGATGGCCGGATCGGCGAGCTGGTGGATTTCTACTTCGACGACCAGTTCTGGGCCGTTCGCTTTCTCGTCGTCCGGACCGGCCAATGGCTGGCCGGCAGGAAAGTGCTGCTCTCACCGATGGCGATCGGTCCGATCGAGGCGTCGGCGACAGCGCTGCGTGCCGCGGTGACGCGCGCGCAGGTCGAGGCGAGTCCGGACGTCGACACCCACAAGCCGGTGTCGCGCCAGCACGAGGTCGAGAACTACGGGTACTACGGCTATCCCTTCTATTGGGGCGGCGCCGGCATGTGGGGGAATTCCACCTTGCCTGCGCTGATGTCGGCCGCTCGCCGCGGCGACGCCGCTGCGGGGCTCACTCCCGGGCAGCAGGCGTTCGTCGAGACACAGGCCGCGTTCCATCGCCAGCGTGGCGACGACCCGCATCTGCGCAGCTGCCGCGCGATCTCCGGCTATCACCTGCACGCGAGCGACGGCGATGTCGGTCACGTCGAAGGCTTCGTCGTCGACGACGAGAGCTGGGCGATCCGCTACCTGATCGTCAACACGAGCGACTGGTGGCTGGGCCACCAGGTGCTGATCGCACGACCGTGGATCGCCGACATCAGCTGGATCGACGCCACGCTCTCGATCGAGCTGACACGCGAGGCCGTCAGGAGCGCCCCCGGCTTCGACGGCAAGACGCTCCCCGATCATGCCCAGGAGCGCGCGCTGCACGAACATCATGGCCGCGCCGGCGACTGGGATGGCGCCTGAGCGCGTCAGCGGATCAGGACGGCCGCGCCTTCGAATCGACCCGCGCGCAGGTCGGCGAGGGCCTGGTTGGCCTGCTGCAACGGATACCGCGTGGTCCGGGTGACGATGCCCATCTTCGGTGCCAGGGCGAGAAACTCCAGGCCGTCCTGCCGCGTCAGGTTGGCGACTGACAGCAGCTGGCGCTCCTCCCACAGCTGGCTGTACGGAAAGCCCGGGATGTCGCTCATGTGGATGCCGGCGCAGACCACGCGCCCGCCCTTGCGCACGGCCTTCAGGGCCATGGGCACCAGGTCGCCCGCGGTCGCGAAGATGATGGCGGCGTCCAGCGGTTGCGGCGGCATCTCGTCCGATCCACCGGCCCAGGCCGCACCGAGGCTGCGCGCGAACGCCTGCGTGGACAGATCGCCGGGTTTCGTGAAGGCGAATGTCGAGCGTCCTTGCCATCGCGCGACCTGAGCGAGGATGTGGGCGGCGGCGCCGAATCCGTACAGGCCGAGACGCTTGCCGTCGCCGGCGATGCCCAGCGCGCGCCAGCCGATGAGTCCCGCGCAGAGCAGGGGAGCGAGCGATTCGTCGCTGCCACCGTCGCCCAACGGAAAGGCGAAGCGCGCGTCGGCGACCGCCGACGTGGCGTAGCCGCCATCGCGCGTGTAGCCGGTGAACAGCGGGTTGTCGCAGAGATTCTCGCGCTGCATGCTGCAGTACGGGCAGACGCCGCAGGTGTGGCCCAGCCACGGGATGCCGACGCGCTCGCCGATCCGCAGCCCGTCGACACCGCCGCCGAGCGCATCGATGCGACCGACGATCTGGTGTCCCGGGACGATGGGAACCTGGCGCCGCGGCAGCTCGCCGTCGACGACATGCAGGTCGGTCCGACAGACGCCGCAGGCGGCGATCGCCACGCGGATCTCGCCCGGGCCCGGCTGGCGATCGGGAAGTTCCGTCCATTCGAGCGGCGCGCCGATGGCGTTCAACCTCATCGCATGCATGTGTCGCCTTCCCGGCCTGCGATCTCGCAGGCGAATTTCATTGAACGGCCTCGCCGTCGGCTTGACCGGCGGGCCAGCTCCGCGTGGCACTCGACGTCCGCCTCGGCCGCCGCGACCGTCAGGGCGCACCCGCGCTCGTTCAATCGAGCAACAGCAGCTTGCCCTGGTCCCTGGCGGACTTCACGTCTTCCACCGGCAGCAGCGCCGAACGCTGGCCGTTGGCGCCCCAGATGATGTCGATCAGACGCTCGTCGAGCTGCTCGACCAGGCAGGGCCCGAGCGGGATCTCGTGCGACTGGCCGTCCTCCGCCTTGTAGCGAATGGCGCCCGTGATGCGTGCGTTCCGGAGGGTCATGGTCGTCGGCGCGTCGGAGGTGCTGCGGCATGGCGGAACATCGGGGGCGCCTTCCAGCCTAGGCGCTCGCGATCATCGTCCGGCCCGGCAGGTCGAGCCCGTTCGGCGGCACGACCGCTTCCTTCAAGGCGAGCGCGGCCAGTGCGCCCGCGGGATTGAGGCTCTCCACCATGGAGCTCGGCATCAGGATCGTTGCGCCGCGCTCCTTCGTCGTCTCGTAGATGATGTTCATCGCCCGCAACTGGAGCGCGATGGGGTGGCCCGCATAGATCTCGGAGGCCTCGACGAACTTGCCGGCGATCGCCGCTTCGGCGGAGCCGAGGATCACGCGCGCCTGCTTCTCGCGTTCGGCCTGGGCCTGCCGCGACATCGCGTCCTGCAATGCCACGGGGATGGCGACGTCGCGGATCTCGACCGAACTGATGGAGATGCCCCACGGTGCCGTCTTGAGCGCGATCTCGTTCTTCAGCTGCTCGTCGGCGTCCTTGCGATCCGAGAGCAGGGCGGCCAGCATCGACGAGCCGATCATCTCGCGCAGCGAGGTCTGCGCGACCCGGTCGATGGCTTCGCGATAGTTGGTGATGGCGAGCGCGGCCTTCTCGGCGTCCTCCACGTGCCAGAAGATGATGGCGTCGACGTTGACGGGGACGGTGTCTCGCGTCAGCGCCTGCTCCGCGTTGAAGGCGGTCGTCTGGATGCGGCCGTCGATCACCGCGATCACGCTGTCGATCACCGGGACGATGAAGAACAGTCCGGCGCCCTTGACGCCCTGAAGCTTGCCCAGCCTCAACACGACGAACTTCTCCCACGCGTTCGCCATCTTGAGCGACATGGCGATGAGGGCTGCCAGCAGGAAGAATGGCACCGGGGCGAAGGGGCTCAGCCAGTAGCCGGACGCAAAGGCTGCGAGGACGCACACGGCGACGAGGAACGATGCGATGGGATTCATGGCGAGGCTTTTCCGATGCGAGGCGGCATGGATTGCCGCGCATCGCAACATATCGGGTCGGCCCGGTGCGGGTCTGTGCGTCAGCGCACCGAACCGATCGCGCGCGGCCGGGGCGGCACCCGCGCCGTCGGCGCCGCGACGCGGGATCGCCGAAGCGGATGTCAGCCCGGCGCCGGCCCGGCGCCGTCGCTCCGCGGATTGCCCGGAACGGGCCCGACGGCCTGGGCCAGCAGTTCGCTCAGCTCATCCATTCGAGCGGGCTTGGCGAGCCTCACGTCGAAGGCCCCGCCTTCCGATTTCATGGGCTCGTCCCAATGGCGCAACGCGGACAGCGACGCGATCGTCCCGGGCGGATGCGTGCCGGCGCGGATGAGGCGCGCGGCGGCGCACCCATCCAGGAGGGGCATCTGGATGTCGAGGATCGCCAGGTCGGGCTCCAACGCGGAGCACGCCTCGACCGCTTCCTGGCCATCGTAGGCCGCGACGGCGGAGTAGCCCAGGGCGCCCAGGAGCTCGACGAGGGAGTCCGCCGCATCGCGGTTGTCGTCGGCGACGACGACGCTGCATGTCGAACTCATGGTGACTCTCGATGTTTGGACCCGTCGGTGGGGCAATGGGGGCGCCCGTCGGCGCCGGACAACCTTGTTCTTCATGAACGTCTTCCGGTGTGCGCAATCGCACAGACGCAGGACGCATGGCGATGCAGTCTCGCTGCAGGGTCATTTCGAAGCGAACATATGAAGCGCGCCAGTCGCTCAACCGGGAGTCGAACCGATCATCATTGGAATTCCATGCATCAGTTTCTGTTGGACAACCGCGCGGACTTGATAGAACGCTGCAAGGCGAAGGTCGCGAAGCGACCCTCGCGGGCGGCGACGCCCGAGCAGCTCACCAATGGCATCCCGATCTTCATCGACCAGCTCACCAGGACGCTCGATGCGGAAGAGAACGGGCTGGATGCGGAGAGCGTGAGGATTTCCGGCGCATCCGGCGGCGACGCCTTGATGATGTCCGAGATCGGCGCGAGCGCGGCGGTGCACGGCGGCGAGTTGCTGCAACTGGGCTTCACCGTCGACGCGGTCGTCCACGACTACGGCGACCTGTGCCAGGCGATCACCGATCTGGCCGTCGAGAGCGAAACCCCGTTCACCGTCGGCGAGTTCCGCACGCTCAACCGCTGCCTGGACAATGCGATCGCCGATGCCGTGCTCGAGTTCGGCGCGCAGCGCGACGCGTTGGTGGCGCATGCGCGCACGGCGGCAGAAAACGAGCGCCTGGGCGTCCTCGTGCACGAACTGCGCAACGTCCTTCAGACCGCAACGCTCGCCTTTCAAGCGCTCGAACTCGGCCTGCTGCCCGTGGCCGGTGCCACCGGCGCGCTCGTTCGTCGATGCCTGACGTCGCTCGCGACGATGCTCGGCGAGTCGATGTCGCAGGTGCGCGGCGTGGCGAACGCATCCGGCGGCGAAGTCTTCTCCGTCGCGGAATTCGTCGCGGACGCGGCGCGGGCAGCCGGCTTCGATGCGACTGCATGCGGGTGTTCCTTCGCGGTGTCGCCGGTGGATCCGTTTCTCGGCATGTCCGGAGACCGCGAGCGTCTCCTTGCGGCGCTGGCGAACCTGCTGCAGAACGCCTTCAAGTTCACGCATTCCGGGACTCAGGTCGGGCTGAACGCGCACGCCGATGGAACGCGGATCCTCATCGAAGTCTCGGATCATTGCGGCGGACTGCCTAGCGGAGCGACCGAGACGATGTTCAGGCCGTTCACGCAGACCGGGGAAGATCGGAGCGGCCTGGGCCTGGGCCTCTCGATCGCGCGGCGTGCCGTCGAGGCCGATGGCGGCAGCCTGAGCGTGCGCGACGTGCCCGGCACGGGTTGCGTGTTCACCATCGACATGCCGCAGCCGGCACTTCACTAGCGCCGGCTTGTCGATCCGCCGCCCGCAGGCGCTGTGCCGACGGCGATGGATCCCATCGCCGACCGGGCGAACGCAGCGTCGCGCGCGATGCGGCCGGGCAGGCACGTGCGACACCGCACAGACGCCCCTCTCGCGTCCGCCCAAGCTGGGAGCCATTCCGTCCCGTCCATCGCGCCGACGACCTGTTCACGCCGCGCGCCGACCCCCGAAAGCCCCATGGAACTCCTGCACCGCCTGTTCACGGCCGAGCCCCTGCTCGCGCTCTTCCTCACCGTCGCGCTGGGCTACCTGGTCGGACGCCTGAAGATCGGCAGCTTCACGCTGGGCGGGATCGCCGGAACGCTGCTCGTGGGCGTGGCGATCGGACAGCTGGGCGTCGCCATCGATCCCGGCATCAAGGCGATCTTCTTCGCGCTGTTCATCTATGCCGTCGGCTTCCAGGGCGGCCCGCAGTTCTTCCATGCGCTGAACCGGCGCTCGCTCAACCAGCTGGCGTCGTCCTTCGTGATGTGCGCCACCGGGCTCCTGTGCGTCCTGCTGGCGGCCTGGGCGTTCGGCCTGGACCGCGGCATGGCGGCAGGACTCGCGGCCGGCGGACTCACGCAGTCCGCCATCATCGGCACCGCCGGCGACGCGATCGCGCGCCTGGGCCTGTCGCCCGAGCTGATGAAGACGATGCAGACCAACGTGGCGGTCGGCTACGCGGTCTGCTACATCTTCGGCTCGCTCGGCCCCATCCTGATGGTCACCTGGTTCCTGCCGATGGTGATGAAGTGGGACATCCGCGCCGAAGCCGTGAAGCTGGCGGCCTCGTTGTCCGGTGGCAAGCAGGAGCTCGATCCGGGCCAGTTCGACGCGATCAGCGGCGTCGACACCCGCCTGTATTCGATCGCCGCGACCAGTTCGGCGGTCGGCAAGGCCGCGCTGGCCCTCGACGCCGAGATGTCCGACGCCTCCGTCGAGGCCATCGTGCGCGACGGCAAGACGATCGAAGTCGGCGACGCGACGTGCGTTCGCGCCGGCGACCTCGTCGCCGTTACCGGGACACCGGCCGCCCTGGAGAACCTCGCTGCCAGGCTCGGCCGCGAGGTCGATGCCCCGACGGGCCTGCGCCTGGTGCAGGAAAGCCGGGAACTCGTCCTGACCAACAAGGCCCTGGGCGGGCGCAGCGTGGGCGACATCCACGACAAGGCCAACGGCGCGACGCGCCACGGCGTCTTCCTGACGATCGTCAAGCGCATGGGCATCGAGCTGCCGGTGCTCAACCAGCTCGTACTGCACACCGGCGACGAGCTGCACCTGGTCGGCAGCCCGCGCGACCTGGATCGCGTGCAGGGCAAGATCGGCTACAAGATCTCCGCCGCCGCGGCGACGGACTTCGTCTTCTTCGGCATCGGCATGCTGGTGGGCATGCTGATCGGGCTGATCGAGTTCAGGCTGGCCGGCGTGCCGATCTCGATCGGCAGCGGCGGCGGCTGCCTGCTCTCGGGCCTGTTCTTCGGATGGCTGCGCAGCGTGCACCCGAGCTTCGCGGCACTGCCCGTCGGCGCCTCGACGTTCCTGCGCGACTTCGGACTCGCCGTCTTCGTGGGCATCGTCGGGATCGCCGCCGGTCCGCAGGCGCTCGTCGCGATCCAGAAGTCCGGCCTGACCCTGTTGCTGCTGGGCGTGGGCGTCACGCTGATCCCGCAGGTCGTCACGTTCTTCTTCTCGTACTTCGTGCTGCGCATCCGCAACCCGATCGAGGCGCTCGCGTGCGTGGCCGGCGGACGCAGCGCCAATCCCGCCTTCGCGGCGTTGCTCGCCAAGGCCGCCAATGCGACGCCCGTGGTTGCCTTCACCGTCACCTACGCGGTCGCCAACGTCTTCCTGACGCTCTGGGGCCCGGTGATCGTCGGCATCGTCAAGACGAACGCCGCTCCCTGATTCCACCTGCACGAGAACCGGACTCTCCATGAACGCACCCGACTACAGCCAGTTCGCCGCCCTGAGTCCTTTCGAGCTCAAGGACAAGCTCATCGCGGCGGCGACCACCGATGCGCAGCGCCTGATGCTCAACGCAGGCCGCGGCAATCCGAACTTCCTCGCGACGTTGCCGCGGTGGGCGTTCCTGTCGCTCGGCGACTTCGCGATGCGCGAGGCCGAACGCTCGTATTCGTATCTGGACAGCGGCTTCGGCGGCCTGCCCGAAGCCGAAGGCATCGTGCAACGCTTCGATGCCTATGCCACGGCGCATCGCGTCACCGACGGCGTGCGCTTCCTGCGCTCGGCGCTGTCCTACGTGAAGGATCAACTGGGTCTCGACCAGGAGGCGTTCCTGTTCGAGATGGTGGGCGCGTTCCTGGGCTGCAGCTATCCGACGCCCCCGCGCATGCTGGCGCACGTCGAGGAGATCGTGAAGGCCTACCTGCGCCAGGAGATGTTCGGCCCGGTGCCGACCAGCGGCGACTTCTCGGTGTTCGCGACCGAGGGCGGCACCGCGGCGATGACCTACATCTTCCAGAGCCTGCGCGCCAACCGCCTGATCGCCCCGGGCGACCGCATCGCGATCGCCACGCCGATCTTCTCGCCCTACCTCGAGATCCCGGTGCTGGCGGAATACGGCCTGGCGGTGGTCGACATCCGCATGGACGAGCATGCCGACTGGCAGCTGCCGCAGGCCGAGATCGACAAGCTGCTCGACCCGGCCATCAAGGTGTTCTGCCTCGTCAACCCGAGCAATCCGCCGTCCACCAAGCTGTCGGACGCCGTGCTCGACCAGCTGGCGACGCTGGTCGGCGAGAAGCGGCCCGACCTGATGATCGTCACCGACGACGTCTACGGCACGTTCGCGGACGACTTCGTGTCGCTGTTCGCCAAGTGCCCGCGCAACACGCTGTGCGTCTACTCGTTCTCCAAGTTCTTCGGCGCGACGGGCTGGCGGCTGGGCGCCATCGCCGTGCACGCGGACAACGTGTTCGACACGATGCTGGGCCGGCTGCCGGATGCCGACAAGCGCGCTCTGGCCGCGCGCTACGCCACGCTCACGACGGAGCCCCGCAAGCTCCTCTTCATCGACCGGCTGGTGGCCGACAGCCGCGCCGTCGCGCTGAACCACACCGCAGGTCTTTCGGTGCCGCAGCAGCTGCAGATGGCGCTGTTCGCGCTCAACGGGCTGATGGACCGCGAGCACCGCTACAAGTCGGGTGCCAAGCAGCTGATCCGCAACCGCTACCGCACGCTGTTCACGGCGATGGGCGTGGCGCCGTCGCGCGAAGCCGACGATGTCGACTACTACACGCTGATCGACCTGCAGGAGATCGGCGGGCAGTTGTACGGGCCGGCGTTCGAGACCTGGTTCGTCAAGCAGGACCTGGGCACGCGCTTCCTGTTCCGGCTCGCCGAAGAGACGGGCGTCGTGCTGTTGCCGGGCAACGGCTTCGAGGTCGTCAACACCTCGGCGCGGGTGTCGCTCGCCAACCTCACCGAGTTCGAGTACGCCGCGATCGGCCGCTTCACGCGCCTGGTGCTCGACGAGTACCGGACCGATTTCGGGGCGATCGCCGAGACGCGGTGAGCCGCAGGCGCCTCCGGAGGGCCACCGGGACCGGGTGGCCGCCGCCTTCCCGCTCACCCTGGGCGTCGTTCGATGGGCGAACGAGCGCCGGCCGCTCGATGAGGGGACGTTTCACTGTCGGGCACGGACGCTTGAAACGGACCGTCGACGCGGCGGCTTGACGGGGGGAACGGGGTGCCGGCCTGCGCGCGATGAAGAAAGCGCACGCCCGACCCCCTCCCGCATGTTCGCCGGCCCGGCTCATCGGTAACATGTCCATGCGCCGGCAGGAGTTCGACCCGGCGTCCCCGTGTTCAACCGGCGTCGCCGCCCAGACCGCAAGCCCATGTCCCTTCGCGCCAGCCCCCGTTCGTCCACGCTGCGCCGCAGCATGAGACGACAGGTCGCGGGCCTGGCCCTGGCGCTGGCCGGCTGGTCGACGGCGCACGCCGCGGTGCCGGAGGCGCCCCCGCCGTCGCAGGACTCGGCGGCGCCGGCGTTGCCGCCGCCTGCACCCGCGCCCGCGCCGGCCGCGCCGCGGGCGCCGGACTGTTCGCGCCCGCTGTCGCTCGGACTGCACGAACACGGGCTGCTGTACACCGCGCAGACGGGCGAGGGCATCGACAAGGACATCGCCGAAGAGATGACGCGCCGCAGCGGCTGCCACATCACGCTGACGGTGCTGCCGCGCGCGCGCATCTGGCAGCTGATCGAGTCGGGCGCGCTCGACTTCACGCTGTCGGGCATCACCAACGAGCAGCGCGACCGCTTCGCCGCGTTCGCCTGGTACGTGTCCAACAAGTACTACCTGCTGGTGCGGCGCGACGCCGAGGCCCGCAGCGTCGCGGAGTTCCGCCGCAAGCGCGGGCTGCGGCTGGGGCTGATCCGCAGCTTCCGCTACGGCGAGCGCGCGAACGAGTTCGTCGACGCGGTCGAGAGCGAGGATCGCATCACCTACGCCGGCAGCCTCGAGCCGCTCTACACGATCCTGCTCGACGGCGGCATCCAGGCGATGATCGTCGAGCCGTTCGACTTCCCGGTGATCGCGGGCGCGCAGCTGAAGTCGCAGACGGCGATCCTGGAGTTCGGCGATCCGCCGGTGCTGCACGGGCTGGTGATGTCCAAGCGCTCGCTGCCGCCGGCGCAGCAGCAGGCCTGGCGCGACGTGATCATGGGGATGCGCGCGGACGGCACGATCGGCCGCATCTTCGCGAAGTACTTCCCCGCCGACCTGGCCCGGCAGATGACGCAGTTCTAGATGCGACGCGCCCTGCCTCCGCTCATCTCGCTGTTCGTCGGCGCCATCACGCTCGCATTCACGATCGGGCTGTGCGTGCACGAGCGCGACAACGAGCAGCAGCGGCTGCGCGCCGTGTTCGACGCCAACGCGCGCCAGGCCGCCGGCCGCATCGAGCAGCGCATCGCCAACTACGAGCAGATGCTGCGCGGCGTGCAGGGCCTGCTGTCGGCCGACGTGGGGATCGACCGCCTCGGATTCGAGTCGTACGTCGAGACGGTGATGTCCGGTCCCGACGCCGCGGGCCTGCAGAGCGTCGCGTTCTCGATGCTCGTGAAGCCCGGGGAACTGGCCGACCATGTCGGGCACCAGCGCATGACCGGCCGTTCCGACTACGCGATCCGGCCGGAGGGCGCGCGCGACCTGTACGCGCCCATCGTGCTCGTGGGGCCCGACAGCGTGCCCAATCGGCAGGTGATCGGCTTCGATCCGCTGTCGGATGCCACCCGTCGCGGCGCGATGCTGCAGGCGCGCGACTCCGGCAACGCCGTGCTCACGGCGCTCGTGAAACTGCGCGTCGACGCCGGCCCCGACCTGAAGCCGGGTTGCCTCCTCTACCTGCCGGTCTATCGCAAGGGCGCGTCCGTCGACAGCGTGGCCGATCGGCGCGAGAACGGCATCGGCTGGGTGCGCGCGGCATTCCGCGTCGGCGACCTGATGTCGACCCTCTACGGCGAGCAGAGCCCGGGCCTGGTCGTGCGCGTCCACGACGGCGCCGACACCGGCGAGGCCTCGCTGATGTACCGCTCCGACATGCCGGCCGACCCGGGCTACGACGCCGCCGCGGCCATCCGCGACGCGCGCTTCAAGGCGCAGGAGTACGTCACGCTCGCGGGCCACACGTGGACGGTGCAGCTGAGCTCGCTGCCCGAGTTCGAGCGCGTGCACGGACGCAACGCGTCGAGCGTGATCCTCGTCGCCGGCGTCGTGCTGAGCCTGCTGCTGGGCGTGATCACGCACCAGCTCGTGACCGGCCGCGCGCGCGCCTATGCGGCCGCGCAGGCCATGACGCGCGAGCTGCGCGAGAGCGAGGAGCGCTATCGCCGCATCGTCGAGACCGCCAGCGAAGGCATCTGGCTGCTGGACGCGTCGCGCCGGCTCGCGTTCGTCAACCCGCGCATCGCGCAGTGGCTGGGCGTCACCGAGGAGGCGATGCGCGGGCGGCCGATCGACGACTTCATGGACGCCGAGGAAGCCGAGCGCTGCCGCGTCGCGCTGGCCGCGCAGATCGCCTTCGGCGGCGGCACCCTCGAGCTGCGCCTGCGGCGGGCGGACGGCACGCCGATGTGGGTGTCGCTGTCGACGCGGCCGATCCTCGACGCGGCCGGCCAGGTGTCCGGCGCGCTGGGCATGCTCACCGACATCAACGAGCGCCGCCAGGCCGAGGAGCGCCGCGCCGCGCTCGAGACGCAGCTGCGCGACGCGCAGAAGATGGAGGCGATCGGCACGCTGGCCGGCGGCATCGCGCACGACTTCAACAACATCCTGGCCGCGATCATCGGCAACGTGTCGGCCGCGCGGCAGGACGCGGCGATCGGGCTGTCGAGCGACGCGAGCCTGGCGCAGATCGAGCGCGCGGCCGTGCGCGCGCGCAGCCTGGTGCAGCAGATCCTCACCTTCAGCCGCATGCAGGTGCAGGAACTGCACACGCAGGCGCTGCAGCCGGTCATCGACGAGACGCTGGACATGCTGCGCGCCGCGCTGCCCGCGCAGGTGGAGCTGCGCGTGAACCTGCCCGCCGCGCCCGTGCACGTGCGCGCCGACGCCACGCAGATCCAGCAGATCGTGATGAACCTGTGCACCAACGCCTGGCACGCGCTGCCGGCCGGCCGCGGCCGCATCGACGTCGGGCTGGCCGTGGAGGACGTGGTCTCCGCCGCGCAGGCCGATGCCGCGAGCACCTGGCCGGCCGCGCTGGCCGACGGCCCGCGCGCGCATCTCTGGATCGCCGACAACGGCTCGGGCATGGACGAGACCACGCGCGCCCGCGTGTTCGAGCCGTTCTTCACCACCAAGCAGGTCGGCCACGGCACGGGCCTCGGGCTGGCCGTGGTGCACGGGATCGTCAGCGTGCACGGCGGGGCGATCCACGTCGAGAGCGCGCCCGGCGTCGGCAGCCGCTTCGACCTGTGGTTCCCGCTGCAGGACACGCCCGGGGAGGCGGTCGAGTCGCAGCACGGCGCGCTCGACGCCCCGCCCGGCACCGGCCAGCACGTGCTGTGCGTCGACGACGATCCGGCGATGGTGCTGATGGTCGACGGCCTCCTGCGCCGCGCCGGCTACAAGGTGACGACCTTCGAGCAGCCGGCCGCCGCGCTCGCGCGCGTGCGGGCCGACCCCGGCGCGTTCGACATCGTCGTCACCGACTTCAACATGCCCGAGATGAACGGCATGGAGCTCGCGGGCGCGATCGCGCGCGCCGCGCCGCGCCTGCCGGTGATCATCACGTCGGGCTTCATCTCCGACGACATGCGCCAGGAGGCCGGCGAGCTGCGGATCGGCGCGCTGCTGCAGAAGGAATACACGCTCGAGCGGCTGGCCGGGCTGGTGCACGCGGTGCTCGAACAGCACCGAGAATGACGGCTTCGCCGTCGCCTCACTTCAACGCCTGCCCATGACCGACCCCGTGATCTCTCCCGCCGGCACCTGGGCCTCGCCCATCACCGCCGCCCGCGTCGCCGCCGGCGTGCGGCCCGTGTCCGCGCCGCGCGTCGTCGGCGGCCGCGTGCTGTGGCTGCAGAGCCTGCCGGAGGAGGGCGGCCGCGTGGCGGTCGCCTCGAAGGACGGCATCGTCACGCCCGCGCCGTTCAACGTGCGCACGCGGGTGCACGAGTACGGGGGCGGCGCGTTCGCGGCCGCGGGCGACACGATCTGGTTCTCGCACTTCGCCGACAACCTCGTCTACGCGCAGGCCGGCGACGCCGCGCCCGTCGCGATCACTGCGGACGGCACGCAGCGCCACGCCGACCTCGAGCTCGACCCGCGCCACCAGCGCCTGATCGCGATCCGCGAGCAGCACGGCGGCGAGGGCGAGCCGAGCAACACCATCGTCGCGCTGAACCTCGACGGCAGCGGGTCGACGACGCTCGTGCAAGGCGCCGATTTCTACGCCTCCGCGCGCGTGTCGCCCGAGGGCCGGCGGCTCGCGTGGCTCAGCTGGAACCATCCGAACATGCCGTGGCAGGGCACCGAGCTGTGGCTGGCGGCGTTCGCGGACGACGGCTCGCTGATCCACTCGCGCTGCGTGGCCGGCGGGGTGTCGGAGTCGCTGTGCCAGCCGGTCTGGGCGCCCGACGGCCGGCTCTACGTCGTGTCGGACCGCAGCGGCTTCTGGAACCTGTACCGGCTCGAGGTGAACGGCCTGGCGCCGGTGTGTCCGATGGCGGCCGAGTTCGGCTTGCCGCAATGGGTGTTCGCGCAGTCGTCGTACGGCTTCGCGAGCGCGGACGAGATCATCGCCACCTGCCGCGAGAACGCGATCAGCAGGCTGCTGCGCATCGATGCGCGCAGCGGCGTGGCGACGCCGATCGCGACGCCGTTCGAGGACGTCGCCGAGCTGCGCGTGGGCGACGGCGTGGCGGTCGTCGAGGCCGGCTCGCCGACCACGACCGCGTGCATCGCGACGATCTCGCTGGCCGACGGCGCGTTGGACGTGCTCGCGCGCAGCGCCGACGACCTGCCCGACGCGGCGATGCTGTCGGTGCCGCGCGCGATCAGCTTTCCCGGCGCCCACGGCCGCACGGCGCACGCGTTCCACTATCCGCCGCGCAACGCCGGCTTCGCGCTGCCCGCGGGCGAGCGGCCGCCGCTGATCGTGATCAGCCACGGCGGCCCGACCGCGATGGCCACCAACACCCTCAAGCTCGCGACGCAGTTCTGGACCAGCCGCGGCTTCGCCGTGCTGGACGTCAACTACGGCGGCTCGACCGGCTTCGGCCGCGCCTACCGGCAGCGGCTCAGCGGCCAATGGGGCATCGTCGACGTGGAGGACTGCATCGCCGGCGCGCGCCACCTGGTCGACGCGGGACTCGCCGACGGCGCGCGCCTGGCGATCCGCGGCGGCAGCGCCGGCGGCTACACGACGCTGGCGGCGCTCGCGTTCCACGACGTGTTCAAGGCCGGCGCCAGCTACTACGGCGTCGGCGACCTGCGTGCGCTCGACGCCGACACCCACAAGTTCGAGTCGCGCTACACCACCGACCTGCTCGCGCCCATGCCCGAGCGCGAACGCCTGTACGCCGAGCGCTCGCCGATCCACGCGGCCGACCGGCTGTCGTGTCCGGTGATCTTCTTCCAGGGCCTGGACGACAAGGTGGTGCCGCCGGCCCAGGCCGCGACCATGGTGGCCGCGTTGCGCGCGCAGGGCATCGCGGTGGCGCATCTCGAGTTCGCGGGCGAGGGCCACGGCTTCCGCCAGAAGGACACCGTGCGGCGCACGCTGGAGGCCGAGCTGTCGTTCTACGCGCAGGTATTCGGCTTCGAGCCGGCCGGCGACATCGAGCGCGCGATGCTGTCCTGAAAGCTCAGAACCTGTGAATGAATCCGACGCGACCGAGCGGGCCGTCAAAACGCGTCCGATCAAGGCGCAAAGCGCAGACGTAGCTCGGGCTACGGCGAGCATTTGCAACGCAGAGCGGGCGTGTTTTGACGGGACGAGCGGGCGTGGCGGGTTCGTTCACAGGTTCTCAGGCCAGCGGCTTGAACATCATCAGGCTGGTCGTCGCGTAGCCCAGGCGCTCGTACAGCGCGCGTGCCGCGGCGTTGTGGCCGAACACGTGCAGCGAGACGCCTTCGAGGCCCAGCGCACGCACCTTGCCTTCCATCGCGAGGAACGCGCGGCACGCGTGGCCCTGGCGCCGGTGCGCGGCGGCAATGCGGAAGTCGAACACGTAGGCGATGCGGCGCGCGCCGAGCTGCTGCTCGGCCAGCCACAGCGTGCCGATGCTGGCGCCGTTCGGATGCTCGCGGATCGTCCACAGGTGGTGGCCGGCCGTGGCGAGCCCGTGCGGCAGCAGGCCTTCGGTCTCGCTGCGCGCACGCGCGAGCGATTCGGCCGCGGTCCACTGGCCGTTGGCCACCTTGTCGCGCGCGTAGTCGGGGATCGTTTCCGCGAGCCACGCGCCGTATTCGGCCAGCGTCATCGGCGACAGCAGCGTCATCCGGCGAACCTTCTCGCCAGACGCGGGAACAGCGCGGGCAGGGCGTCCTCGTCCCATTCCTGGCCCGCCGGCGACGCCGGCTCCATCGCGCGGCCACGCGGCAGCGGCGCGTCGGCCATCTGCTCGTAGACCTCGGCGGCCACGTAGCCGAACGACTCGAGTTCGAAGTCCTCGTCCTGCGCCACGTCGGCGAGGCTGTCGGGATCGGCCAGCGCGGCCTCGAAGACGGCCTCGCCTTCGGAGATCAGCCAGTCGCGGAAATAGCGGAAGCCGTCGTCGGAGCAGCCCCCGTTGACGAGGAAGGCCGCGCCCCACAGATCCCAGCGATACGCGCGGGCGAGCAGCTCGTCGTACTTGTGCTGGAACGCGGCGACATCGTCGGGATGCTGCGTCAGCAGCACCTGCTCGAGGCCGTTGACGCGGTCGCCCACGTCGTCGCCCGCCGCGTCGCGTGCGGCGGCGATGAAGGTCCAGAAGCGGTCGTCGTCCAGGGGGGTCGAATCGGTCATGTCGTGCATCGTAAGCCCGGGCGCTTGCGTTCTGGTGTCATGGTGCCGCACTTCGGCTGGGCTAGCCTCGGCAAGAGCGTGACGCTCTACGCGCTGCCGACCGTCCGCTGGTGCGCCTGGCGCTGGCACCGCATGGGCAGCGAGCCGACGGCGCTGCCGGTCGGTCGCCTGGCTTGACGCGTCAGAACCTGTGAATGAATCCGACGCGGCCGAGCGGGCCGTCAAAACGAGTCCGATCAAGGCGCAAAGCGCAGACGTAGCTCGGGCTACGGCGAGCATTTGCAACGCAGAGCGGGCGTGTTTTGACGGGACGAGCGGGCGTGGCGGGTTCGTTCACAGGTTCTCAGGCCGCCGGCACCGGCGCGCCGCGCGGCAGCCGCAGCCGCTCGGGCGCCAGGTACTGCTGGCGATAGATCTCGAACGGCATCGTGTCGGCCGCCTCGATGCGCGCCTGTTCGGCGAGCGACTCGGTGGCCAGTTCGGCCATGTGCGCGGCGACGTTCGCCGGCAGGTCCAGCGCGAGCATGTGCGCGCGCGTGCGCAGCGAGTGCGCGTGCACGAACGCGTCGTGCGAGCCGCCGTGCCTGGCCGTCATCTCGGCCAGCACGCGCGCCGAGGGCAGCGTGTCGGGCGCGAGCACCGCGGCGCGTGCCGCGCCCAGCGCCTGCGAGTGGGCGTCGGTGCCTTCGTGCGCGTCGAGCCACGCGGCGATCGGGCCGCACTCGAAGAGGATCTCGTTGAGCCAGTCGGTCATCAGGACCTCGACGCCGCCGCGCTCCAGCTTCAGGCCGGGCTCGCGGCCGCGCGCCGCGACGCGCTGCTGGTTGCGTCCCAGTTCGGCGATCTCGTACGGAGAATCGAGCGGGCTCTCGTCGAGCAGGCAGTGCAGCAGGAAGATGTCGATCATGCGCATCGTGGCCGGCGCGATGCCGGCGGGCACGAACGGATCGAGATCCATGCAGCGCACCTCGATGTACTCGACGCCGCGTTCGCGCAGCGCGTGCAGCGGCCGCTCGCCCGGGAAGATCACGCGCTTGGGGCGGATCGTGCCGTAGAACTCGTTCTCGATCTGCAGCAGGCTGTCGTTCAGCTGCAGGTACGAGCCGTCGGCCGCGCGGATGCCCAGCTTCTCGTAGGCCGGATACGGCCGCACGAGCGCGTCGGACAGCGACGCCGCGTAGCTGTCGAGGCTGTTGTAGCTGACGGACAGCGACGTCTGCGCATCGCTCTGGTAGCCGAGGTTGCCCATGCGCAGCGAGGTCGCGTGCGGCATGTGCAGCGTGTCGGGCCCCAGCGGCGCGAGATCCTTCGCGCAGTCGGCGAAGCCGCGCGCCACCGCCGGCGAGGCGCCGAACAGGTACAGCAGCAGGAACGAGTGGCGGCGGAAGTTGCGGATCAGGCCGAAGTATTCGGCCGTCGTCACCTCCGGCAGCGACCAGTTGTAGTGGATGCCCGAGATCGTCTGCATGCGCCGGCCGTAGCGATGGCCCAGCCCCATGCGGTAGACCGTCTTCGACAGGCCCACGTTGGACGTGCCGTACTGGCCCAGCGGGATCTGGTCGTCGGGCGGCAGCGTGCACGGCATGCTGCCGACCCACATCATCTCGTCGCCGAGCGCGCGGTAGACGGCCTGGTGCACCTGCGTCAGTTCCGACTCGGCGGCCTCGGCGCTGCGGTGCACGCCGGTGATCAGCTCGAGCTGGGATTCGCTGAAGTCGGTGGTGATGTGCGGATGCGTCAGCGCGGCGCCGAGCGCGCGCGGATGCGGGGTGGTCGCGAGCGTGCCCTGCTGCGTCACGCGCAGGCTTTCCTTCTCCACGCCTCGCCCGATGCCTTGCAGGCGAGCCGAGCTCAGTGCCTTCAGGCGTTCTTGTAGACCGCGCATGCGGTTCTCCTGGTGCTTGTCTGGCGCGAAAGGTACTGGAATTTCGTGACTCTTGCTCGCGTGGGCCGATGAAGGCTTTTCGACAGTTGTGCTAAGGCGATCGCGAACGTTGGCCGCCGCACGGCGCACGTTGGTGCAAACCCTGTCAGACAGTCAGAAGGCCAGCACGAACGCCGCGCCGCCGCTGGCCGGCTTCACGTGCCGCACGCTGCCGCCCATGCCCTGCACGAGGTTGCGGACCACGGCAAGCCCGATGCCGCTGCCGTGCTCGCGCGTGCTGAAGAACGGCATGAAGATGTCGTGCTCCAGGCCGTGCGGCACGCCGGGGCCGTTGTCGCGCACCTCGATCGCGAGGCGGCCGCCGCGGATCAGGCGCGCGCTCACGTGCACCGCCGGCTCGGCCACGCGCGCGGTGGCGTGCGCCGCGTTGCTGAGCAGGTTCAGCAGCGCCTGCTCGAGCTGGCCGCCGTCGGCCATCAGCGTCAGCGTCTCGGGCGCCACCTCGAAGCGTGCCGCGCCGCCGCGCGCCGTCCAATCGGCGGCGACCAGCCGCTCGACGCGCGCGAACAGCGGCGCCAGCGCCACGGCTGCCAGCGTCGGCTGCGGCCAGTCGCTGACGCGCCGGTATTCGGCGACGAAGGCGGCCAGCGATTCGGTGCGGCGCGCGATGGTCTCCAGCGCCACGGCGAGATCCCGGCGTGCCGGATCGTCCCGCGATGGCGCCGCGCCCTGCAGGATCATCTCGTGCGCGGTGCTCGACAACGACGCGATCGGCGTCAGCGAATTCATGATCTCGTGCGTCAGCACGTGAACGAGTTGCCGCCACGCCTCCAGCGTCTGCGCCTCGAGTTCCGACTCGATGGGCATCAGCGCCAGCAGCCGCGCCTCGGCGCCTTCGACGACCACGGTGCGCGTGGCGAGCAGGCAGCGCTCGGGGCCGCGCTCGCCGTCGAACGCGAACAGCTGGCGGCGTTCCGACGGGGGCGCCTCGCGCAGGCGCGCCAGCAACTCGTCGGGCGCGGTCGCGCCGCCGGGCGCGACGAGCCGGCGCGCCGCGTTGTTCAAGGGCTCGACGCCCTGCGTCGTCCGCCACCACAGCGCGACGGGCGCCTGGTCGAGCTGCGCCTGCGTCAACGCGGCGTGCCGCACCAGCGTCTCCTGGCTGCGGCCGAACGCGCGTTCCTCGAGGTCTGGCGCGGGCGGCGCCACGGTCAATCGCGCGAGCGCCGTCCAGCCCCGGAGCATCGCGGCGAGCGCGACGATCGCGCAGCCGGCCAGCACGCGCGGCGAGTCGAGCGCGCGGCCCGCCAGCGCGGCCGCGACCGCCAGCAGCAGCGCCGCGGCGACTGCCTGCGCACGCCGCCGCCGCGTCGCGCGGGCCGCCAGCGATGCGGCGTCAGAGGCCATGCTTGTCGAGACGCCGGTACAGCGCCGCGCGGCTCACGCCGAGGCGCCGCGCGGCCTCGCTCACGTTGCCCTGCGCCGCGCGCATCGCCTCGGCGACCGCCTCGCGCTCGACGTCCTCCAGCCGATGGCCCGACGCCGCGGGCGATCCCGCGGTGGCCGCCGGCGGCGACGCGGTGGGCGCCGCGCCGAGCCGGAAGTCCGCGACGTCCAGCCGCGACTGGCCGCCGAGGATCACCGCGCGCTCGCACGCGTGGCGCAGCGCGCGCACGTTGCCGTGCCAGTCGTCGTCCTGCAGCGCCTGCACCGCGGCGGCGCTGAGCGGGCGCGCGTGGCGGCCGTACTGCGCGGCGTAGTGCGCGAGGTAGTGGTGCGCCAGCGGCAGGATATCCGCGCGCCGCTCGCGCAGCGGCGGCACGCGCAGCACGATGGTGTTGAGCCGGTACAGCAGGTCGGCGCGGAAGCACGCCGGGTCGAACAGGCGGCGCTCGTCGAGGTTGGTCGCGCTGACGATGCGCACGTCCACCGGCTCGCCGCGATCGGCGCCCAGCGGCGTCACCTCGCGGCGCTCGAGCACCGTCAGCAGCTTGCCTTGATGCGCGAGCGGCAGGTTGCCGACCTCGTCGAGAAACAGCGTGCCGCCGTGGGCGGTCTGGAAGCGCCCCGCGCGATCGGCGCGCGCGTCGGTGAAGCTGCCGCGGCGATGGCCGAACAGCTCGCTCTCGAACGTGGTCTCGGGCAGCGCGCCGAGATCGACCGGCAGGAAGGTCTTCGCTGCGCGCATCGACTGCGCGTGCAGCTCCTGCGCGACCAGCTCCTTGCCGACGCCCATCTCGCCGAGCACCAGCACGTTGGCCTCGGTGGGCGCGACGTTCGCGACCAGCCGGCGCAGCTGGCGCATCGGCGCCGATTCGCCCAGCAGCGCGGACGCCCGCGGCGTCGCCGGCACCGCCGGCCGCCGGCTGGCCGCCGCGGCCTGCACGATCGCGACGAGCCGCGCGTTGTTCCACGGCTTGGTGACGAAGTCGAACGCGCCGAGCTTCAACGCCTGCACGGCGAGGTCGACTTCCGCGTAGGCCGTCATCGCGACGACCGCCGGCGCATCGGCGCGCGCGACGGCCTGGCGCAGCAGCGCGAGGCCTTGCTCGCCGCCGGTCTGGCCGGGCGCGAAGTTCATGTCCAGGAGCAGCACCGACGGCGACAGCGCATCCAGCGCCGCCGCGAGTTCGGCCGGCCGCTGCAGCACGCGCACGTCGCCCACACGGCGCTGCAGCAGCAGGCGCGCGGCGGTGCCGACGTCTGGGTCGTCGTCGAGGATCAGCACGGTGTCGGTGGACATGGCCGCTACGTTAGCAGCGTCGCGGGCGGCCTCCCGACGAGTGTCCGGATCCGGACAGGTGGCTGTATCGACGGCGGACACCGCCGCGGGGTCCGGCGCGCGTTCTCCCAGGCGAGCGCGATTGGCATGGCGATTGCGACATGGCGGGCATGAACGATCGCGCCGACACCTCGCACCTGCTCGCCGCCCACGCCGGGCAAGGCATGGATCGCGTCGTGCCGGGCGCGCGGCGCGCGCGCTGGCGGCGCACCGCGCTCGCGGCATCCGGGTTCGCCGTGTTGCTGGCGGCGCTGGCCTGGGCGATGCCGCGCGGCCTGCCCGTGGCGCGCGCCGACCTCAAGCTGTCGACCGTCGCGGCCGGCACCTTCGACGACGAACTCGCGGTGCGTGCCACCGTCGCACCCGCGCATTCCGTGCTGCTGGACGCCACCGATGGCGGCCGCGTCGACGCGGTGCTGGCGAACGACGGCGCGACGGTCGCCGCGGGCGAGCTGCTGTACCGGCTGTCGAACCCGCAGCGCGAGCAGGAGGTGCTGGCGCGCTCGGCGGACGTCGCGCAGCAGCTCGCCAACCTGTCGGTGCAGCGCGCCGAGCTCGCCGCGGCGCGCGCGACGCAGCGACGCGAGCGCGCGAACCTCGTCTTCGAGCAGGACAAGGCCGACGCCGAGGCCGAGCGCACCGCGCGCCTGGCCGAGCAGGGCTTTGTCTCGCAGGCCGCGCTGCAGGACGCGCGCCGCAAGAGCGACCTGCAGCGCCGGCTGCTCGTGCAGGAACGCGAGGACGGCGACGCCGAGATGGCCACGCGCGCGCAGTCGCTGCACGAGCTCGAACGCGCGGTCGCCGGCCTCGAGGACGGCCTGCGCCTGGTGCGCGAGGCCGCGGCCGGCCTCGCGGCGCGCGCACCCGTGCGCGGGCGCCTGGCCGGCTTTTCGCCGCAGGTGGGCGCGACGGTGCATCCCGGGGACCACCTCGGCCGCATCGACGAGGAGGGCGGATTCAAGCTCTCCGCGGCGGTCGACGAGTTCTATCGCGAGCGCCTGCGCGCCGGCCTCGCGGCGCGGCTGGACGGCACGGCCGCGCAGTCGGCGCTGACGCTGGCGCGCATCGATCCGCAGATCAGCAACGCGCACGTCGGCATCGAGCTGGAATTCGAGAGCGCGCCGCCGCCCGGCCTGCAGGCCGGCCAGACCGTCGACGTGCGCGTCGTGCTCGGCGCGTCCACGCAGGCGCTGATGATCGACGACGGCGCGTTCTACGGCGAGTCGGGCGGCGCCTGGGTCTACGTGCTGGCGCCCGACGGCACGAGCGCGCAGCGGCGCGCCGTGCGGCTGGGCCGCCGCGCCGCCGGCCGCATCGAGGTGCTGGACGGCCTGCACGCCGGCGACCGGGTGATCGTGTCGGGCGTGCGCGGCTTCGGCGACGCGCAGCAGCTGCGCATCACCGGTTCCGCGAATCAATAACATCACGCCCAGGGAAACAAGGACTTCCACGATGCTCAAGCTCCGCCAACTCAGCAAGCTGCACCGCAGCGGCGACATCGAGACCACCGCGCTCGACCGCATCGACCTGGACATCGAGGCCGGCGAATACCTCGCCGTGACCGGGCCTTCGGGCTGCGGCAAGTCGACGCTGCTGGGCATCCTCGGCCTGCTCGACGCGCCCACCGCCGGCGAGTACTGGTTCGACGGCGCCGACGTGGCCGGCTGGAACGAGGCGCGGCTCACGCATCTGCGGCGCGGCCGCATCGGCTTCGTGTTCCAGAGCTTCAACCTGATCGACGATCTCAGCGTGTCCGAGAACATCGAGCTGGCGCTCGAGTACGGCGACGTGCCGGCGCGCGAGCACCGCGCGCGCGTCGACGAGGCGATGGCGCGTCTGGGCATCGCGCATCGCGCGAGGCATCGGCCGTCGCAGCTGTCGGGCGGGCAGCAGCAGCGCGTCGCGATCGCGCGTGCCATCGTCGCGCGGCCCGCGCTGCTGCTGGCCGACGAGCCCACCGGCAACCTCGACAGCGCGCATGGCGACGAGGTGATGCGCATCCTGCGCGAGCTCAACGCCGAAGGCACGACGCTGGTGATGGTGACGCACTCGCCCGCGCACGCGGCCCAGGCCACGCGCACGCTGCGGCTGCTCGACGGCCGCGTGCTCGTTGACGCGCTGGCCGCCTGACGGGGGACGCGCGACATGCTCAAGGATCTTCGCGTCGGCTGGCGCCAGTTCATCGCCGATCCCGGCTACACCGCGGTCATCATGCTCGGGCTGTCGGTGGCCATCGCCTGCTGCTACCTCGTGGCGCAGGTGGTGTTCAACGAGGTGCTGCCCGACCCGGACGTGCCCGACCCCGCGCACGTGGTCAACATCGAGTTCCGCGGCAACATCCCCGGCCAGCAGGAGGACTGGTTCGACCAGGCGCCGTTCGTGTTCGGCACGACGCTGCGCCAGGCCGGCGCGCCGGTGAGCGCCATCTCGCGATCGCTCGACGGCGAGGATTTCCTCGTGCATGCCGGCGCGCGCTCCGCGCGCCTGGGCCTCGAGTTCGCTGACCCCGATCTCATCGACATCTTCGGCCTGCGCGCGAGCGCCGGCGACGTGCGCGCGGCGCTCGCGCGGCCCGACGCCATCGCGCTGACCGAGGCATCGGCGCACGGCCTGTTCCCCGACGGCGACGCGCTCGGCAAGACGGTGACCGTGCGCGGGCGCGCGCTGACCGTCGTCGCGCTGGTGGCCGCGCGCGCGCAGGCCACCGAGTCCCGCCACGACGGCTACGTGAGCTTCGACTCGCCGGTGTGTCCGGTGGATGCGGACACGCGCACGGCGTGGTATTCGATGCAGGGCAAGGTGTTCGCGCGCGTCGCCAGGGGGTTCAAGCCGGAGGACGTGACTGTCGCCGCGCAATCGCTGTTCGACAACGGACCCGGCGCGAAGAGCGTGCCGGCGCCATGGTCGGCCGGTGGCCGCAAGGCGGCGTTCCTGCGCGCCACGCCGCTGACGCGCCAATACCTCGAAGGCGGCCGCGGCGGCCACGCGCGCGCCGTGCAGCTGCTGGCGCTGGCCGGCGGGGCCGCGCTGATGCTCGCGCTGGCGGTGGTCAACTACGTCAACCTCACGAGCGTGCGCACGCTGGCGCGCGCGCGCGAGATCGCCGTGCGCAAGACGCTGGGCGCGAGCCCGTGGCGGCTGACCGCGCAGTTCATGTTCGAGTCGGCGCTGGCGGCCGGCGTCGCCGCGGCCATCGGCCTGCTGCTGGCCTGGTGGCTGGCGCCGACGATCGGCGAGATGCTGTCCATGCACCTGGACAACGGGATGTTCTCGACCGGACGCCTGCTGCTGCTGGCGGTCGGCGCGATCGCGCTCGGAACCTGCACCGGCTTCTATCCGGCACGCATCGCGCTGACCGTCAACTGCATCGGCGCACTGGCGGGTCGTTCGCACGACGAAGGCGCCGTCGGCCGCGGCCTGCGGCGCGCCATGACGGCCCTGCAGTTCGCCGTCGCGCTGGTGATCGCCGCCGGCGCGGGCGCGATGCTGTGGCAGAACCACCATGTCGACGCGCTCGCGCACGGCATCCGCACCACCGGGCTGTTGAGCGTGAACGTGCCCGACGGCTATTCCGGCAAGTCGGACGCGGTGAACCTCGCGTTCCGCGAGGCCCTGTCGCACGAGCCCGGCGTCGAGGCCATGGCCTGGAGCATGGACGTGCCCGGCCGCGGCGAGGCGCGTTCGTCGACCGGCATCGCGCGCGACAGTCGCGGCCCGGGCTTCAACGCCAGCCTCGTGCCGGTCGACACGCGCTATTTCGACGTCTACGGCATCCCCTTGCTGGCCGGCAAGCTGCGCGAGCCGCCGCCGCTGCCGGAGGCGCCATTCATGGCGCACGCCGACGCCGCGGACACCGCGCCCAAGCCCGAGGCGCTCGTGGTGGTCGACCTCACGGCCAGCCGCATGCTCGGCTTCGCCGGTCCGCAGGACGCGATCGACAAGGTGATCCTGGGCGACGGCGACTTCATGACCGTGGGCCACGACCCGCTGCGCATCGTGGCGGTGGTGCCCGACATCCGCCTGGAGGACGCGCGCCAGGCGCCGCTTGCGCATGTGTTCAGGCTGAGCGGCCGCGCGCAGGCCACGCTCACGCTGAAGGGCCCGCGCATGGGCCCGCTGCGCGCGGCGATCGCCCGCACCTGGCCGCGCTTCTTCCCGGACGACGAGCCCGAGGAGCTGCAGACCGTCGACGAGGCGCTCGCCGTGCCGTACCGCCACGAACGCCGCCTCGCCCAGATGGCCACGGTGACGACGGCGATCTCGCTGTTGCTGTCGGCCTTCGGCGTCTACGCGCTGGCGGCCTACACGGTGCGCCGAAGCGCGCGCGAGATCGTCGTGCGCAAGCTGTACGGCGCGGGACGCGCGCGCATCGCCGGCCTGGTGGCGCGCGAGTTCGCGCCCTTGCTGGCCGTCGCGGCCGTGGCCGGCCTGCCGCTGGCCGGCTGGCTGGCGCACGCGTGGATCGCGAACTTCACCGAGCGATCGGCCACGGCGTTCTGGGCGCTGCCGCTGGCGCTCGTCGCGCTGGCGGCCATGACGGCACTGGCCGCCGCGCGGCACGCGGTCATCGCGATGAACATGCGGCCGTCGCAGGCGTTGCGGGACTAACTCGCGCCGCCGCGGCTCGTGGCGTCGGCGCAAGGATGCACCTCGGCCCAGCGCAGGCCGATCAGCCCCGGATGCTCGCTGAGGCAGGCGGCGTCGCCCACCTGAAGGGCCTTGTAGTCAGCGCGTGAGACGAACAGGACTCGATCGGGCGAATCGGCGTTGGCCTGCGCGACGCCGATTCGCCAGACCGGGCCTTTTCCGACGCTGCGCGCCGTCACGGCGACGCGCGCCGGCTGCACGCTTTGTCGATCCAGGCGGACGTTCAGCCAGGCGATTCCGGTGCCCAGGAACGCCATGACGCATCCCCAGGCGCAGAGCTTCGCCAAGCCGCGTCCGGATGCGCTCGATGCGAGTGGAAGGGCGGAGAGCAAGCCGAGGTATGCCAGCGCCGCGGCGCCGACGGCGAGCCAACGGCCGTCGTGCAGATTGAACTGCACCCACACGCGAAAGGGCAGCACGAGCGTCGGCACCACGATCATCAGGAGTGCCGATGGTCTTGCGTCATTGCGTGTCTGGACCAGTGTCGCAAGCCCGCGAAGCAGCACGACCGACAGCAGGGCTCCCAGTCCGAGCGCCAGGGCGATGGCGATATCGAGCTGCGTCGTCCACCAGGCCGGCGCAAACTGAAGCTCGAATAGAAGGACGATGGCGAGCCCCGCGCCCATGCGCCCGAGAAGCACGGCGCGCTTGAGCCTGACCGCGACGTCGTCCGGCGTCGCACCCAGGGTCCGGTCTTCGAACAAGCTGGCCAGCGAGGCCGCGCGCTCGGCGGCGTCGAGGTCGGGGATGCGCGCCAGCCAGGACTCGAACCACTCGTCGCGCTTCAGGTCGCCGCGCATCCGGAGGCGTCGGCCGCGGCCGGGCCGAAGGTCGAATTGGATCCCCTTGGTCTGGCCGGGAGCGCGGCGCCGGCCGAGGATGTCCGCGACGCGCACGCTGCGCGACAGGAAGGCTCCGCGGTACTCGAGACCGTGCTCGGACAGGATGACCCGCGTTCGCAGGGCAGCCATGGCGATCCAGATCGCGAGTGCGGCGAAGCTGCCCGCCAAGAGGACGCCCGCAGCGAGGTCGCTGCGCGTCGAGCCTGCCGAGCCTGTCGCGACAAGCCAGCCGATGAACACGAGCAAGCCCGCTGCAATGACCACCATCGTCCAGCGATCGGACACCGGAAACGCGTAGGTCTTGGGGTATCTCTGCGGATCGAACGCCGGCGGCGGCGCCATGATTTTCGCGGTCTTCAAGGTCGTCTCCCCGCTTCGCGGCGCGTCTAGAGGCGCACTCTTCGTCGGCAAGTGCGCGGGCTCTCCGGCCCGTCGCCGCTCAGCTCGCCACCAGCAACCCGCGCTGCTCGATGAACGCGATCACCTCGGCGAGCCCTGCCTTGGTCTTCAGGTTGGTCATCACGTGCGGCCGGTTCGGGCGCATGCGGCGCGTGTCGGCCTCCATGATGTCCAGGTTCGCGCCGACGTGCGGGGCGAGATCGGTCTTGTTGATCACGAACAGGTCGCTCTTGGTGATGCCGGGGCCGCCCTTGCGCGGGATCTTCTCGCCGGCGGCGACGTCGATCACGTAGATCGTGAGGTCGCTCAGCTCGGGGCTGAAGGTGGCGGCGAGGTTGTCGCCGCCGGACTCGATGAAGACGATGTCGGCCTCGGGAAACTTCTCGAGCATGCGGTCGATGGCCTCGAGGTTGACCGACGCGTCCTCGCGGATCGCGGTGTGCGGGCAGCCGCCCGTCTCGACGCCCATGATGCGCTCGGGCGCCAGCGCGCCGGCCACGGTCAGCAGGCGCTGGTCTTCCTTGGTGTAGATGTCGTTGGTGACGACGACGAGATCCCACTTGTCGCGCATCGCCTTGCACAGCATCTCGACCAGCGTCGTCTTGCCCGAGCCCACCGGCCCGCCGACGCCCACGCGCAGCGGCGGCAGGCGCTTGCTGCGGTTGGCGATGTGGTGCAGCGGGGTGGCGCGGGAGGCGGGGGCGGCGGCGAAGTCGGTCATGGCGGGTCTCGTTTCCGGGGTCTCTTCAAGAACGGAACAGGCGCGAATACTGCGTCTCGTGGCGGGCGCTGGCGATGCCCAGCATCGGCGAGAACGACTGCATGTCGTCGTCGGCCATCGTCAACGCCTGCCCGATCAGCGCGGGCATGCGCTCGACGAGCGCCTGCAGGATGCGCTGGCCGGCGAGCTGGCCCAGCGGCACGGCCTTCAGCGCCGCCTGCACCATGTTCTCGGCCCAGCCGAACAGCGACGCATGCAAGGCCTGTGCCGCGGACGCGTTCGCGCGCGCGGTCGCCAGCGCGAAGGCGATCGGCCAGGTGGGCGAGGGCGCGAGCGTGGCGAGATGGGCCAGCCGTGCGTCGTCATCGGCGGATTGGTTGCGCAGCCACTCGACCAGCGAACGGCCCATCTGCTCGCTCTGCAGGCGCAGCTCGCGCGTCTCGCGGGTGCGGGCGATGAAGTCGTTGAGTTGCGTCACGCGCGCGAGGTCGCGGCGCTGCCAGGCGGCGTGCGCCTGCGCGAGCGCGGGGAGGTCGGCGCGCGCGGGCGCCAGCGCCATCTGGTTGGCGAGCCACCGCGCGGCGCTCGCCTCGCTGGTGACGTGGCCGTCGTCGACCGCCGCCTCCAGCGCCTCGGAGTAGCTGAAGCCGCCGACGGGCAACGCCGGCGAGGCGAGCCACATCAGCTGCAGCAGGACGGCGTCGCCGGCGACGAGGGTGTCGGGCATCAGTGGTCGTGCTTCTTGTGGCCGTGCGAATGGTCGTGCCCGTGATCGTGCGGACGGCCGTGGTCATGCGCGTGATCGTGGTCGCAGTCGGGCCCGTGCACGTGCGGCTTCGCCTGGCCGACGACCGGGATGCCGATCGCCTTGCCCGCGGGCTTGGGCTTGTCGTGCGCGTGGCCGTGATCGTGGCCATGGTCGTGCGCCGCATGCGCATGGTCGTGCTTCGCGTGCGTGTGGTCATGGCCATGCTCGTGCTGGCCATGGTCATGACCGTCGTCGTGTGCATGGTCGTGCGTGTGCCCGTGGGCGTGCCCGTGCGCGTGACCCGCGCCCGCGCCGTACGCGCCGCCCTCGGGCTCGAACGCGCTGGACGTCTCGGTGACGATCAGGTGCTGCCCGCGCAGCATGTCGGCCAGCACGTGGTCGGGCTCCAGCAGCAGGCGGTCGGGTTGCAGCTCCAGCGGCACGTGGCGGTTGCCGAGGTGGTACGCGGCGCGCAGCAGGTCGAACGGCGTGCCGTGATCGGTGCAGTGCGTGACGACCAGCACCGGCTGCGGCGCGGCCTTTACGCGCACCAGCGAGCCGTCCTCGCAGACCAGCACGTCGCCGCCGCGCAGCACCGTGCCGCGCGGCAGGAACACGTTGAGCGCGCGGCCCAGCGAATCGGTGGCCTCGATGCGGCTCTTCTGGCGCACGTCCCAGTCCAGTTCCACCTCGCTGGCGCGGCGCAGCAGCACCTGGCTGAGGCCCTGGCCGCCGGCGATGCGCCTGCCGACCTGGATGGCCGCGGCTTGCTTGTCAGTCATCTTGAAATCCTTGCCCAGAAACGAAACGGGCCGCTCGCTGCGGCCCGCCTCTTCGTGGCCGCGGCGAACCGCGACCGATACCTTACATCACCACACGTGGCAACGATTGACCGGGGCCATCGGCTGGCCCGGTTTGCACGAGAACGCCGTCTCGAACTCCTTGAAGTTCGCCACCAGGCCGTTCACGCGGTACTTGTTGGGCGAATGCGGGTTGGTCGCGGCGTTCAGGCGCAGCTGTTCCGGGCGGTCGTTGGAGCAGGCCCATTGCGCCATGCCGATGAAGAATCGCTGGTCGGGCGTGAAGCCGTCGATGGACTGCGGCGCCGGGTGGGCGGCCATCTCCATCTTCCAGGCGGCGATCGCCAGCACCAGGCCGCCGAAGTCGGCCAGGTCCTCGCCGAGCGTCAGCTTCGAGTTGATGTGCACGTCGTCGACGACGATGTACTTGCCGTACTGGTCGGTCAGGCAGGTGGTGCGCTTCTCGAATTCGGCGGCGTCCTTGGGCGTCCACCAGTTCTTCAGGTTGCCGGTGGCGTCGAACTGGCGGCCTTCGTCGTCGAAGCCGTGCGTCAGCTCGTGGCCGATGGTGCCGCCGGTATTGCCGTAGTTGGGCGCGTCGTCGAGCTTGGCGTCGAACAGCGGCGGCTGCAGCACGCCGGCCGGGAAGTTGATGTCGTTCATCTGCGCGTCGTAGTACGCGTTGACGGTCGGCGGCGTCATGCCCCACTCGCTGTGGTCGACGGGCTTGCCGATCTTGGCGAGCTGGCGATGCGCCTCGAGCGCGTCGCCGCGCTGCACGTTGCCCAGCAGGTCGTCGCGCTTGATGTCGAGCGCCGAGTAGTCGCGCCACTTGTCGGGGTAGCCGATCTTGTCGACCATGCCGTGCAGCTTCTCGAGCGCCTTGGTCTTGGTCTGCGGGCCCATCCAGTCGAGGTTCTTGATCTCGTTCTCCATCGCGGCCTGGATCTGCCGGGTCATGTGCAGCGTCTTGGCCTTCAGCTCGGGGCCGAAGTTCTCCTTGACGAACTCCTGGCCCAGCGCCTCGCCGATCTGGTTGTCCACCAGCACCACGCAGCGCTGCCACAGCGGCGCCACCTGCGTGACGCCGCGCAGCGTCTTGCGGTAGTAGTCGAAGTTCTCGTCGACGAAGGGCTTCGACAGGAACGGCGCCGACACGTGCGCCACGTGCCAGCGCAGGTAGGTCTTGATCTCGTCGAGCTTGCGCATGCGCAGCTGGAAGTCCAGCGTCTGGAAGAACTTGGGCTGGCTGACGTTGAAGCGGTCGTTGCCGGCGACGCCCGAGACGGCCAGGAAGGACTTCCAGTCGAACGCCGGCGTGTACGACTGCAGCTTGCGTTCGTTGGCCGGATGGAACAGCTTGCGCGGATCGCGCTGCTCGACCTCGGTCATCGAGCCCTTGGCCAGCGCCGTCTCCATCGACATCACCGTGTCGGCGTGCGCCTTGGCGTCCGCCTCGCTGTCGCCCATCAGCCGGAACATGTGGGCGACGTGCGCGACGTACTTCTCGCGCAGCATCTTGGAATTGGCGTCGGTCTTGAAGTAGTAGTCGCGGTCGGGCATGCCGAGTCCGCCCTGCATCGCGAAGGCGATCACGCGCGAGGAGTCGGCGTAGTCCTGCGCCGAGCCGAAGTTGAAGAACAGGCCGTCGTCGCCGGAGTTGAGCTGCAGCGTGGCGAGCACGGCGGGCAGGTCCTTCTTCGACTTCATGCCGGCTATCAGGTCCAGCTCCGGCTTCATCGGACGCGCACCCAGCTGCTGCGTGAGGCTCTCGTTGGTGCAGGCGGCGAACGCGTCGCCGATCTTCTGCTGCGAGACGGTGCGGCCGTCGGTCTGCGTGGCGAACTTGTCGAGGATGCCCCACAGCACGCGGCGGTTGTCCTGCTCCATCTTCGAATAGACGTCCCAGCGCGACTGGTCGGCCGGGATCGGGTTGTTCTTCTGCCAGCCGCCGCAGGTGTACTGGAAGAAGTCGGTGCAGGGGTCGGCGGTCTTGTCCATCGAGCTGACGTCGAGCACCGGCGTGTAGGGCAGCTTCGAGAGCGGCGTGGCGGCGGCGGGCGACGATGCGTCGGCCACTTCGGCGGCGGCGGACGAGGCGGGCAGGCCCATCTTCGGCGGCGCGGCGTCCTGGGCGAACGCGGATGCGGCGAACAGGCCGGCGGCGATGGCGGCGAGAGACTTCTGGTGGAGGGATGGCATGGACGGTGGTGGCAGTGGAATCGTTGTGGTTTCAGCTCGCGCGGCGGCGGCGAAGGCGTCGGGTCACTCGACCTTCACGCCCTTCCAGAACGCGACGCGGCCCTGGATGTTGGCGGCGGCGTCGGTGGGCTCGGGGTAGTACCAGACGGCCTCGGGATTCATCTCGCCGTTGACGAACAGCGTGTAGTAGTACGCCTGGCCCTTCCACGGGCAGCTCGTGCGGTGGTTGCTGAACGTGATGTAGTCGCGGTTCAGGCTCGCCTCGGGAAAGTAGTGGTTCCCCTCGACGGTGACGATGTCGTCGCTCTCGGCCAGGACGGCCCCGTTCCAGGTGGCTTTCATGCGGATCTCCGGCGTGTGCCGCGGCGAAGGCGCGCGCGTGCAAGAGCCGTAGTTTCGCAGGTCGGGAAAGCCTGGATGCCTCGGGGCTTCCCGCGCCGGGCATGTTGTATAGGGGAGGGAAGCTCCGCCTTGACGCCGCGCGAAGCGTCGTGTCGCCGTTGGCTGCTCCGTCTGGCGCGGAGCCGGCGCGTCGACCGGGCGATGCCGATCGTGATCTCAGGCGTTGCGCGAACGCGTCGCCTTGGGTCGCTTCAACGAATTACTTCGGAAGCGGGAGGTTGGTGCGCAACTGGCCTTGACGATTGACTTCGATGCAAGGGGCGTGAGACAGCGGCTGCCACTCGGGCTGCGCCGGTTGCGGGCGCGTGACGCGCTCGCCCAGCGGTTGCCACGGTGCAGGTTCCTGTTCGCCAGCGACTTTCATACGCTCTCCTTTTCGGATGCCATGTGAGCCATCAAGCACTAGCAATCGGCGAGCCAGGGACCTCGCTCTGCGCGTAAACGATGAGGTGACCGTGGCGACGCGTCGCGTGCCTGCTCGTTCAACGCCGCAAGCGTCGCGGCCGTGCACATCGGTTGACGCATTTACACATGCGCTTGTCGATCGGTCGGCCGTGCTGGCCATTCGTCGCAAGCCGGCGGACGCGCCGTCGCGCCTTCGGGAAACTGCCGTGCATCGAATCACGCCACGGAGACCTCCATGACCCACGCCACCGTCCCGTCTTCGTCCGTCGACGCCGCGACCACGACCGGCCTCTCCGATCGCCTGCGCGCCCGCTCGCGCGCCCGGGGCGTGCTCGTGATCGGCGGCTTCGGCGCGCTGTGGGCCGTCGTCGGCGCGCTGCTGTCGAGCGCCCCCGCGTGGGAATGGCTCACGATCGCCCTCCTTGCAACGGCATTCGGAGTGCGCGCGCTCCGGCTGCTGCGTGCGAACCCCGCCGTCGACGCTCCGTTGCCGGCCGAGGCGGCCGAGCGCCGGCGCCGCAGGAGCCGGCTTTTCCTGTGGACGAGCGTCGGCGAAGGCGTCGGCATCTTCCTGGCGGCCAACCTCGTCGTCAACCTGGGCCATGCGCAGTGGCAGCCGGCGGCGATCATGGCGGTGGTCGGGTTGCACTTCCTCCCGCTGGCGGCGGCGCTGGAGTACCGGCCGCACATCGTCACCGGCGTCGCGATGACGGCCTGGGCGCTGGCGTACCCGTGGTTGTTCGCGGCCGGTGCGATGGCCGCGGCGGGTCCGTTCGGCGCGGCCGCGATCCTGTTCGCCAGCGCGGCGTGGACGCTGGGCTCGGTCGGCGCGGCGCGCTGATCAGAACAGGAAGTACTTCTGCGCCATCGGCAGTTCGGTGGCCGGTTCGCAGGTCAGCAGCTGGCCGTCGGCGCGCACCTCGTAGGTCTGCGCGTCGATCTCCATCCTGGGCAGCCAGTCGTTGTGGATCATGTCGCGCTTGGTCACGCTGCGGCAGCCCTTCACGGTGGCGATGGCCTTGTGCAGCCCCGCGCGCGCGGGCACGCCCGCGGCGATGCCGGCCTGCGACACGAAAGTGAGCGACCCCTGCGCCAACGCGCCGCCGTAGCTGCCGAACATCGGCCGGTAGTGCACCGGCTGCGGCGTCGGGATCGACGCGTTGGCGTCGCCCATCGCGGCCATCGCGATGAAGCCGCCCTTGAGGATCAGCGCCGGCTTGACGCCGAAGAACGCCGGCTGCCACAGCACCAGGTCGGCCCACTTGCCGACCTCGATCGAGCCGACCTCGTGCGCGATGCCGTGCGTCAGCGCCGGGTTGATGGACAGCTTGGCGATGTAGCGCTTGACGCGCACGTTGTCGTTGCGCTCGGAGTCGCCGGGCAGCGCGCCACGCTGCGCCTTCATCTTGTGCGCCGTCTGCCAGCACCGCAGGATCACCTCGCCGACGCGGCCCATGGCCTGCGAGTCGGAGCTGAACATGCTGATCGCGCCGAGGTCGTGCAGGATGTCCTCGGCGGCGATGGTCTCGCGGCGGATGCGGCTCTCGGCGAAGGCCAGGTCTTCCGCGATGCCGGCGTCCAGGTGATGGCACACCATCAGCATGTCGAGGTGCTCGTCCAGCGTGTTGACGGTGAACGGCCGCGTCGGGTTGGTGGACGACGGCAGCACGTTGGCCTCGCCGACCACGCGCATGATGTCCGGCGCGTGCCCGCCGCCGGCGCCTTCGGTGTGGAAGCTGTGGATCGTGCGGCCCTTGAACGCGGCGATGGTGTCCTCCACGAAGCCGCTCTCGTTGAGCGTGTCGGAGTGGATCGCGACCTGCACGTCGGTCTCTTCGGCCACCGACAGGCAGCAGTCGATCGCCGCCGGTGTCGTGCCCCAGTCCTCGTGCAGCTTCAGGCCGATCGCGCCGGCCTCGACCTGCTGGCGCAGCGCCTCGGGCCGGCTGGCGTTGCCCTTGCCCATGAAGCCGAGGTTCATCGGGAACGCGTCGGCGGCCTTGAGCATGCGCTCGATGTTGGCCGGGCCCGGCGTGCAGGTCGTCGCGAAGGTGCCCGTGGCCGGGCCGGTGCCGCCGCCCATCATCGTGGTGACGCCGCTGGCGAGCGCCTCCTCGATCTGCTGCGGGCAGATGAAGTGGATGTGGGTGTCGATGCCGCCCGGCGTGACGATCATGCCCTCGGCCGCGATGATCTCGGTGCCCGGGCCGATGACGATGTCCACGCCCGGCTGCACGTCCGGATTGCCGGCCTTGCCGATCGCCGCGATGCGGCAGCCGCGCAGGCCAATGTCGGCCTTGACGATGCCCCAGTGGTCGACGATCAGCGCGTTGGTGATCACGCAGTCGACGGCCTCGGCCGCGCTCGGCCCGTTGACGGCCTGGCTCTGGCCCATGCCGTCGCGGATCGTCTTGCCGCCGCCGAACTTCACCTCCTCGCCGTAGCCGCCGGCCGCGAGGGTGAAGTCCTTCTCGACCTCGACGATGAGGTTGGTGTCGGCCAGCCGCACGCGGTCGCCGGTGGTGGGGCCGAACATCTCGGCGTAGGCGCGCTTTCCGATGGTCGGCATCAGAGCTTCCCTTGCACGATGCCGCGGAAGCCGTAGACGGTGCGCGTGCCGGCGAGGTCGACCAGGCCGACCGTGCGCTGCTGGCCGGGCTCGAAGCGGACGGCGGTGCCGGACGCGATGTCCAGCCGCATGCCGCGCGCGGCCTCGCGGTCGAAGCGCAGCGCGCCGTTCGTTTCCGCGAAGTGGTAGTGCGAGCCGACCTGGATCGGCCGGTCGCCGCCGTTCTCGACGACCAGCGTCAGGCGCCGCCGGCCCGGGTTGAGGTCGATGTCGCCATCGTCGGTGAGCAGTTCGCCGGGGATCATCGTTTCCTTGGAAGCTGGTGGATCGGACGCGAGTGCACCTCAGGAGTGCGCTTCACGCCCTGATCATGTGATCGGCTGATGAACGGTCACCAACTTGGTGCCGTCCGGGAACGTGGCCTCGACCTGGATCTCGGGAATCATCTCGGCGATGCCGTCCATCACGTCGGCGCGCGTCAGGATGTGGCGGCCCTCGCTCATCAGTTCGGCGACGCTGCGGCCGTCGCGCGCGCCTTCCATGATGGTCGCGCTGATGAGCGCCACGGCCTCGGGATAGTTCAGCTTCAGGCCCCGGGCCTTGCGCCGCTCGGCCAGCAGCGAGGCGGTGAAGAGCAGGAGCTTGTCCTTTTCGCGCGGAGTCAGGTTCATCTTGCGGAGCGTATTGCACGAACAGTGCCACGCGCAAGGGCGGCACGGCACGAGTCTTGAGTGCATCACGCTCGCCCATGACCGAAGCCGCCCTCGATTCCGCCGCGACCCAGCCGCCCGCGCTCCAGCGCGTGGTGAAGGTGCGGCGCGACTACAACAGCTGGGTGGCGCAGGAATCGCTGGAGGACTACGCGCTGCGCTACACGCCGCAGTCGTTCCGCAAGTGGTCGGAGCTGCGCGTGGCCAACACGGCGTTCGGCGCGGCGTCCTTCCTGGTGCTGGAGGCGGTCGGCGCGACGCTGCTCGTGCAGGACGGCTTCGTCAACGCGTTCTGGGCCATCCTGGCGACCGGCCTGATCATCGCGCTGGCCGGCTGGCCGATCGCGGTCTACGCGGCGCGCCACGGCCTGGACATGGACCTGCTCACGCGCGGCGCCGGCTTCGGCTACCTCGGCTCGACCGTCACCTCGCTGATCTACGCGAGCTTCACGTTCATCTTCTTCGCGCTGGAGGCCGCCGTCATGGCCTATGCGCTCGATCTTGCCTTCGACATCCCGCCGGCCTGGGGCTACCTCGTCTGCGCCGTGGTCGTGCTGCCGCTGGTGACGCACGGCGTGACGGCCATCGGCCGCCTGCAGGTGTGGACGCAGCCGCTGTGGATCGCGATGCTGGTGCTGCCTTATGTCTACGTGTTCCGCACGCACCCGCATGCGCTGGCCGGGCTGTGGGACTATGCCGGCGAGGACGGCCGGGGCGGCACCTTCGACCTGCTGAAGTTCGGCAGCGCGATGACGGTGGGCATCGCGCTGATGACGCAGATGGGCGAGCAGGCCGACTACCTGCGCTTCATGCCGGCGCGCACCGCCGCCAACCGCCGGCGCTGGTGGCTGGGCGTGGCCATCGGCGGCCCCGGCTGGGTGCTGCCGGGCGTGCTCAAGATGCTGGGCGGCACGCTGCTGGCGTGGATCGCGATCGGGCAGTCGGTGCCGCTGGATCGCGCGGTCGACCCGAACCAGATGTACCTCGCGGCCTGGGACACCGTCTTCAGCCGGCCCGGCATGGCCGTGGCCGCGACCGCGCTGTTCGTGGTGCTGTCGCAGCTGAAGATCAACGTCACCAACGCCTACGCCGGCTCGCTGGCGTGGTCCAACTTCTTCGCGCGGCTGACGCACAGCCACCCGGGCCGCGTCGTGTGGGTCGCGTTCAACACGGCCATCGCGCTGATGCTGATGGAGCTCGACGTGTTCACCGTGCTGGGCAAGGTGCTCGGGCTGTACGCGAACCTGGCGATCTCGTGGCTGATGGCCGTCGTCGCCGACCTCGTCATCAACAAGCCGCTGGGGCTGTCGCCGCGCGGCATCGAGTTCCGCCGCGCCTATCTGTACGACGTCAACCCGGTCGGCGTCGGCGCGATGGGCATCGCGTCGGTGGTGAGCGTCGCCGCGCACCTGGGTGCGTTCGGGCCGCTGGCGCAGGCGTTCTCCGCATTGATCGCGCTGGTGACGGCGTTCGTCGCGTCGCCGCTCATCGCTTGGGCGACCCGGGGCCGCTACTACCTTGCGCGGCGTGCCGACGAGGCGCCCATCAAGTTCTTCGAGGCGGGCGCATCCGCACGGTACCGCGCGATGCGTTGCTCGATCTGCGAACGCGAGTACGAAGGCCCGGACATGTCGCACTGCCCGGCCTACCAAGGCCCGATCTGCTCGCTGTGCTGCTCGCTCGATGCGCGCTGCGGCGATCTCTGCAAGCCGGACGCACGCCTGGCGACGCAGGCGCGCGACGCGATGCATGCGCTGCTGCCGCGCCGCTTCTGGCCGGCGATGGACGGCGGCCTGGGCGGCTGGCTGGCGCTGATGGTGCCGGTGTCGCTGCTGCTCGCGGGCGTCTGCGCGTTGCTGTACCAGCAGGAGCTCCGCGTGCTGGGCAGCGCGGCGCCGGAGTCGTCGGCGGCGCTGCGGCAATCGGTCATCGGCGTGTTCGCGATGCTGCTGCTGGCCAGCGGCATCGTCGGCTGGTGGGCGGTGCTGACGCGCCAGAGCCGGCGCGTCGCGCAGGAGGAGAGCAACCGCCAGACGCAGGCGCTGGGCGAGCAGACGGTGCGGCTGACGCAGGAGATCGAGTCGCATCGCCGCACCGACGCCGAACTGCAGCGCGCCAAGGCCGCCGCCGACGCCGCCAACCAGGCCAAGAGCCGCTACATCTCGACGCTGAGCCACGAGCTGCGCACGCCGCTCAACAGCGTGATCGGCTACGCGCAGCTGCTCGACGACGACCCCGCGCTGCCGGCGCACCGGCGCCAGGCGGTCAGCGTGATCCGGCGCGGCGGCGAGCACCTGCTGTCGCTGATCGAGGGCACGCTGGACCTGGCGCGCATCGAGAGCGGCAAGGTGTCGCTCGCGACGACCACGATGCATTTCCGCGAGGCCGTCGACCAGCTCGCCGACCTGTTCGAGCTGCAGGCCGGCGCCAAGGGCCTGCGCTTCGTGCGCGAGTTCGACGCCGCGTTGCCGCAATACGTGCGCGCCGACGAGCGCCGCCTGCGGCAGATCCTGATCAACGTGATCGGCAACGCGGTGAAATTCACCGACCGCGGCTCGGTGCTGCTGCGCATCCGCCACGAGCGCGAGATGGCCTACTTCGAGATCGAGGACACCGGCCCGGGCATCGCCGAACGCGACCTCGAACGCATCTTCGAGCCGTTCGCGCGCGGCGCCGCGCGAGCAGGCGCGAACAGCGGAGACGGCACCGGCCTGGGCCTGACGATCGCCAAGATGCTCACCGACCTGATGGGCGGCGAGATGACCGTGCACAGCACGCCGGGTGCGGGCACGCGCTTCCGCATCGTGCTGTTCCTGGCCGAGCAGCGCGCCGGCGCCGCGGC
>Ga0302314_10001355_pt1 | contig 45799 bp, 40 predicted proteins | sample III_Palsa_N2_3_FD_200533 | JGI IMG/M metagenome (GOLD analysis project Ga0302314, IMG submission 200533) | Peat permafrost microbial communities from Stordalen Mire near Abisko, Sweden - III_Palsa_N2_3 | ecosystem: Environmental > Terrestrial > Soil > Palsa > Peat permafrost | place: Sweden...
GCCGTCACCGGCCTCCGGTTGGTCGTCCCCGACCACGCCACAGGGCTTCCCGTGTTGCGCGCGCTTTCCTTGTGTACATGCTGCTGCCACTACCCCGGCGTGGCGACTGGCGGTACTACCTTGCTCATCCAGCCAGCCGTATCAGCCTTCCCCGGAATGGCCGCCGGGTCGGCCCACGCATCGACCTTTTCGAGGCTTGCTCAGCATTCACTCGCGTTGCGGCCTGCACACTCGCGCTGTCACCGTATGTCGTGACATGCTTAACCGAAGGCTTCAGACATTTCGTCACCTCCATGCCTGCTCCGGTTGCTTCCGGCTGGAGCATTTGCCGGGTGGGGCTTTCACCCACTGGGAAGCGCCGCCTTTTCACGGCGCACGCCAATTGCAGTCAGTGGCCACTGACCGGTTCCAGGTAGGTTAGAAGGCGGTCTCGGTCCGATGGAATCGGGTCGTGAAGAAGCGACATCGGAACTTCGAGGTACATTGCTTAATGGCTACTCGCAGGCGGATCGGCGATGTCTATGAAATCGTAGACGGCTCCCTCATTGGGTTGGTTCACCACATCGGCAACGACGCCACCGTGCCAGGGAGCAATGTCGTAGACGTCGTTGCACCCGCCTCGCCGGATTGGGCTGCGTCGTTCGAGTCTCTCCCCAGGATCTTTCGAGCCCACGTGTTTCTGCGAGCTGGCGAAACACTCGACGTCTGGAAAGTAGCAGGGCGTCGCGAGATCCCATCCCAGACAACTCAACGGTGGTGTACCGTTCCACCGCAGGACTTGGGCGCTCCTACCTCGGTCAACTGGCGCGTCTGGACGACTGATCAACCAATGGCTAGCGCGCGGTCCCCAGCCGATCTTGCGGGGGCTGAATTGGGGTACGTAATGTCGCCAACCCAGATCGTTCATCGGATCCATCATGGTCGCTACACGCTCAGTCTGCCGGGGATAGAAGCGCCTGAGGCGCCGCTCGGTATCATCCGAAAGTTGTTCCGAGGCTAAGGCTGGGTCCGGCCATTTGCTGCCGGTCGCGAACGGCAGGTCTCGGGTAGGCTACTTGCGCCGACAGTCAGGAGAGTCCGGTGAGATCGAGCAGGACGAAACTATTCGCGGCTGCCTTGCTGGCCGCCACGGCCGCGGTGGCGTCGGCCGCCGATCGGGCCGTCTACCGCAGCGGGGACATCGAGGTCGTCCTCGTGACGAAGCCTCTGCCAAAGGAATTTTCCGGTGACGGTGCCGATCCCGATTGGCCGTGGTTCGGAGTCCGTACGATGGTCACCAGGATCAGCGTGACCGTAGGGGAGACGCATGCGGTGCTGCCGACGAGGGCGTATCTCGGCATGACGGATCCCGGGGCGATTGAGATCAAGCGGTTGCCGCGCAAGGGAAGTTGGACGCTGACCGTGACAGGGGGCGATGCTTCAACGTCTTACCGCACGGTCATGGAGTTCCGGAACGAGAATGTCCGTCTCGTCAAAGAATACGGGTTGGAAGCGGATGCCGAGCATCCCTACGTCACCGAGTCGTTTTCAACCCCAAAATCGCTGAACTGACCGGGCCGCGCGACAGACAGAACCCGGCCATTACCTGCCGCTCGTGAGTGACCGGTTTCGGGCAATCCGGCATCATCTAACCCGCTTCACGGGAGACTGAGTTGTTCCACATTCTTGAGCCTGAAGTAGCTGGCGGCTGGGGGCCGGGAACCGATGCTGATACGACCGTCCACCCTCCCATTGTCCGTCGCTTGGTCTACGAGTTCGAGGGGTGGCTTGGAGACGACCTGCTCGAGACGTTCCCCTGTTTCGTCGTCACGGACCGCCTGGCCAAGGCAATCAAGACCAGCGCGCTCACCGGGTATGAGTTAGACCCAGTCGAAGTGGTGAAGTCCGAAATGTTTGAGGAACTCCAGCCTGGCTGCGAACTTCCAGACTTCCATCGCCTGCTTGTCCTCGGCGACACTGGCAAGGACGACTTCAGCATCGACAATCAGAGGCTTCGAGTGTCGGACGCCGCGTTGGCCGTCTTGAGCCAGTTCGGCATGGAACACTGTGACATCAGTGCGGCGACTTGAGCGTCTCTGTCCGGCCATAACCAGACAGTCACGACCGTCAGCTTACCCGCTAGCTGGCTTGCCTGCGATCGCGTGATGCGTTGCTCGTCTCCCGCTGAGTCGCGCGCACTCGACGGCAGACCATTGGGGCAGCTCCGCAGCGGTTGCGGCCTCGAATCCAGCATCATCCAACTACCGTATTCGCTCATCCAGCCGCCGGCCAGCAAATCTGCGACTTGCTCGCCAAGACGGTACTAAGACCGACCAGCGTCGTCAGCCGCCTTTGACGAGGTGTCCGCTGGCGCGACGCATCAGGTCGCAGAAGTGTTCGGCCGCCGGCGTCAACGGCAAACCGGCGCGTTGAATGATCGAGATGGGGGGCGCGGCGAGCGGTTGCTCGACCACGTGAATCGCCTCCACGGCGTTCTTCACGATCTCGAAATCCGCCCATTGAACGGGCAGCATCGTGAGCAGGTCGGAATACAGCAAGGCGGTGATCAAGGTCAGCGCGGAGTGCGCCTGCATGACAAGCCGCGGCGGCGGCAGGCCGTGCTGCGCAAAGAGCGGGCCAAGCTCGTGTTCGGCTTTCGCAGTGATCGACGTCGTGACCCACTCGGCCTCGATGAGCTCGCGCAAGCAGGTCGCGTTGCGCATCGGATGCCCTTTGCGGCACAGGATCACGCGCGTGTTGAGGAACAGTTGCTCGATCACCAAGCCATCGGGCATCAGTTCGGGCGGCGGCCCGATGTAGCAATCGATGGTGCCGTCCACCAGGTCCGCCTCGATGGTGGGAAACACGGCATCGATGATGTCCAGGCGAACATCGGGATAGCGCTGGCGAAACGGGCGCAGCGTGTGCGGTAGCAGCGCCATGTGCGGCACCATCGACAACGCCACGCGCACGTTGCCGTTGGTCATGCCGCGCATCTGCGCGATCTCGTCGCGCGCGAGTGAAAGCTCGTTGTGCACGCTGCGTGCGCGGCGGACGAAGGCAAGGCCCATGGGGGTCGGCACGGCGCCGCGCGCGTGGCGCTCGAAAAGCGGCACGCCGAGTTCCTTCTCCAGTTCCTGGATGCTGCGCGTGACCGCCGGTTGAGCGATGCCCAGTTCGCGCGCCGCGGCGCGCAGGCTGCCGCGGTCGGCGACCGCCAGGAAGTCTCGCAGGTGATGCAGTTTCATTGGCGTTACTACTTATGCCCGACAGGTATCGATCCGGCATGTTTGCCATCTTCCTGCATTGCTGCAACGGCAAATACCATGAGTTCACTCACCCGAATCCACCGCGCCCGAGGGGCCATGACGGCGGATCGAGGCGACTGGAGACAAACACAAATGGTTGAAGAAGACAGCAAGACGGCCGTCGTGATCGTGGGCGCCGGCCCGGTCGGACTGGCGCTTGCGATCGAGCTCGGGCACCGAGGCGTGCCTTGCGTGGTGATCGAACGCAACGATCGCGTGGGGCACGCGCCGCGCGCCAAGACCACCAACGTGCGTACCCGCGAGCACCTGCGCCGCTGGGGCATCGCCGACGCGTTGGGGCAGGCATCGCCTCTGGGTCTCGACTACCCGTCCCACGTGATGTTCGTGACGCGCCTGGGCGGCCATTCGCTCGGTCGCATCGAGAACGCGATGTACTGCGCGCAGGGCAAGAACCCGTTCTATTCCGAGCACGCGCAGTGGATCCCGCAGTACGCGGTCGAGGAAGTTCTGCGCGCCCATGCGGTCTCGTTGCCCGGCGTCGAGATCCGCTTCGCGACCGAGCTGGACTCCTTTGTGCAGGACGGCGGCGGCGTCACGGTGCGCACGGTGCACGGCGGCGCAGTGGCCACGTTGCGCTGCGACTACCTGGTGGGCGCGGACGGCGCCCGCAGCGCGGTGCGTACGGCCATCGGTGCCAGCATGCAAGGCAGCTACGGCCTCTCCAGGAACTACAACATCGTGTTCCGCTCGCCCGGCCTGGCGGTGCGCCATGCGCATGGGCCGGCCATCATGTACTGGCAGATCAACCAGGAGGTGCCCAGCCTGATCGGCCCGATGGATCGTGGCGACAAGTGGTTCTTCATGCCCACGCAATTGCCGGACGGGGTCAAGGTCACGGCCGAAGACGCGCCGGCGCTGATCCGTCGCGCCACGGGCATGCCCGATCTCGAGATCGACGTGCTCAGCACCGACGAATGGGTCGCGAGCCGGCTCATCGCCGACAAGTACCGCGACCGCCGGGTCTTCCTCGCCGGTGATGCCTGCCATCTGCATCCGCCGTTCGGCGGCTACGGCATGAACATGGGCATCTCGGACGGCGTCGATCTCGGCTGGAAGATTGCCGCGGTGCTGCAAGGCTGGGGCGGCGCACGGCTGCTGGACAGCTACGAGCAGGAGCGCCGCCCGGTCCACGAGTTCGTGATGGACGAGGCCGTGGCCAACCACGCCGCGCTCGGAGGCAACCTGTGGCAACCCGAGCTGGAAGACGACGGCGAGGAGGCGAAGCGCCTGCGCGCCAAGGTCGGCGCGCGCATCCAGTCCGCCAAGCTGCGGGAGTTCAACACCCTGGGCGTCGTCCTCGGCTACCAGATCGAGGACTCGCCGGTGATCATCGAGGACGGCACCGAATCGCCGCCGCGCGACTTCCTCAACTACGTGCCCAGCGCACGCCCCGGCTCGCTGGCGCCGCATGCCTGGCTACACGATGGCAGCTCGCTGTACGACCACTTCGGGCCCGGCTTCACGCTGCTGGCGACGAGCGACGGCAAGCCGGGCGACGTGGCCCGCGCGCATGAATCCGCCGATCGACTGGGTGTGCCGCTGACGGTGATCCAGCCGCGCGAGCCGGCACTCAAGGCGCTCTACCGCGCCCGCTACGCATTGATCCGACCCGACCAGCATGTCGCCTGGCGCGGCAACGTGTTGCCAAACCAGCTCGATGCGGTGTTCGCACGCATCGCCGGTCGATGTGGAACGGCCCCGCGTTCGCACACGCCTGCCGCCGTCCCGATCGACGCCTGACCTCGCCGCCTGAACGCCCATCGCCTAGCAGGGCGAAGCGCCTGCTGTGGGGAATGGAAGAACGTATCGAAAACCGTGTCGCTCCAGCGACCAGGAGACAAGACCGTGACCAAGACGACTTCCCAGTACCCTGGCTCGCCGGCCTCGAGGCCGACGCGCATGGCCGCCGTCCAGCTGCTCACGCTGTGCCTGTGCTTTCTCGTGGTGGCCGCCGATGGCTTCGACGTCGCGTCCGTCGGCTACGTCGCGCCCTTGCTCAAGCGCGAATGGGCACTCGCGCCTTCCCAGCTCGGCGCCATCTTCGGTGCGGGACTGTTCGGCCTCACCGCCGGCAGCTTCGCGTTCGGCCCGTTGGCCGATCGGGTCGGTCGACAACGCATCATCGCGCTGTCGCTGCTGCTGTTCGCACTCGGCAGCCTGGCGTGCGCGCAGGCGCCTTCGGCCGGTTGGCTCATCGTGCTGCGCTTTCTCACCGGTGCGGGGCTGGGCGGCGCGATGCCCAACGCGATCACGCTGTCGTCCGAATTCAGCCCGGCACGCAATCGAGCGTTCCTCGTCACGCTGATGTTCGCCGGCTTCACGCTGGGGCTGGCGTTCGGCGGGGTGGTGGCGTCGTTCCTGATCCCGTCGTTCGGATGGCGCGGCGTCTTCGTGTTCGGCGGCGTTTTCCCGCTCGTGCTGTTCCCGATCGTGTGGTGGTGGCTGCCGGAGTCGCTGCTGTTCATGGCTGGCAAACCGCGCTACGCGCAGCGCAGCCAGGCCCTGGTGGCGCGGCTCGGCGTCAACGCGGCCGAAGTGCAGCGCGCGAGCCTCGCGGTCGCCGCGGTTCCCAAGCAGGCCGCGATCAAGACCTTGTTCGTCCGCGAGATGCGTGCGGGCACGCTGCTGTTCTGGCTGACGTTCTTCTGCACCCTGTGGGTCTACTACCAGATCAGCAGCTGGCTGCCGACCGTCATCACCGATGCGGGCATTGCCGCCACACACGCCGCGCTTGTCGGCGCGATGCTGCCGATCGGCGGCACGATCGGCTCACTGATCAATGCACGCCTGATGGACCGACTCAACCCGTTCTTCGTGCTGGCCGGTTCCTATGTCGTTGCCGCGATCTCGATCGGCGCGATCGGCTACGCGCTCGCCGATCCGCTCTGGGTCTACATCGCCGTCTTCATGGCGGGCCTGGGCCTCTCGGGCGCGCAGACAGGCGCCAACGTGCTGGTAGCGAGCTTCTACACGACGGGCGCACGCGCGACGGGCGTCAGCTGGGCGCTGGGAGTCGGTCGCATCGGCTCGATCCTGGGCTCGATGACCGGCGGACTGCTGATCGCGTCGCTGCATTCGATCGGCGTCGCCTTCCTGATCTTCGCGCTGCCGACGATCGTTGCCGCCATCGCGATGCTTGCCGGCGGACGCCTGTACGGCCATCAAGGGGTTCGGCGCTCGATGCCGACGGAACGCGCAGCCCAGCACAACGGAGCCTCCGCATGAACGCCGCACGCCTTCTCGTCACCTTCGGACTTTCGATCATGGCCCTACTGGATCCCGCCCACGCCGATACCCCGATCGGACCAACCGTCTCCCTGGCCGCGGGCCGCCTCGAGGCGGCACCCGCCGACGCCGGCGGCATCCTCGCCTTCAAGGGCGTCCCGTACGCGGCGCCCCCGGTTGGCGCGTTGCGCTGGAAGCCGCCGCAGCCGGCGCCGGCGTGGAGCGGCGTGCGGGACGCGACGCGCTTCGGCGCGAGGTGCTGGTCGTCCGCGCCTTTCGGCGGCCCGGTGTCGTACAAGGATGCGAGCGAGGACTGTCTCTTCCTCAACGTGTGGACGGGCGCCAAGACGACGGGCGCGCGCCTGCCCGTGATGGTGTTCCTGCACGGCGGCGGCTTCCAGTTCGGCAGCGCCTCCGACAACGCGCTCGACGGCGCGTCGCTGGCGCGCAAGGGCGTGGTGCTCGTGACGCTCAACTACCGCCTGGGCGTCTTCGGCTTCCTGGCGCATCCGGAGCTCGATGGCGAGGGCCATGGCCCATCGGGAATGTTCGGCATCGAGGACCAGATCGCCGCGCTGCGCTGGGTCAAGGGAAACATCGCCGCGTTCGGCGGCGACCCGGCCAACGTCACGGTGTTCGGCGAATCCGCCGGCGCGCATGCGGTCGGCATCCTGATGGCGTCGCCTGCCGCGGCCGGCACGTTCGACAAGGCGATCGGGCAGAGCGGCGCCTTCTGGGAGAGCGAAGGCGGACCGATGAAGAACCACGCGCAAGCCAGCGCGATGGGCGTCGCGCTCGGCGAACGACTGCAGGCGAAGACGTTGTCGCAGCTGCGCGCGATGCCCGCGCAGGAGCTCCAGGTCGCCACCAACTGGACATTCGCGACCGATCCCGCAGCGGGCAGCTTCGCGCCGACGGTCGATGGCCGGATGCTCACGACCGATCCGTACACGGCCTTCCTGGGCGGCCACCAGAACGACGTCCCGCTGCTGGTCGGCTGGAACAGCGATGAAGGCTTGCTGTTCATGCCGCGTTCGCTTCCGCATGCGACGCCCGAGGCGTTCGAGGCAGCCGCGCGTCAGTTCGTCGGCGCGGACAGATTGCCCAAGTTCCTGTCGCTGTATCCGGCGGCCACGCCGCAGCAGGCGTTGCAATCCGCGCGAACGCTCGTCGGCGACCAGGTGATCAAGCTGCAGACGCGCAACTGGGCCGCCAGCGCCGTTCGCACCGGGCACTCGCCAGTGTGGGTCTATCACTTCGAGCAGACGTCGCCGTACAACCCGGTGCCGACGCACACGACGGACGTCCCCTACGTGTTCGGCAACCTCGCGCCGCGGCTCGGCGGCCCGATGGGACCGTCCGGTCCGCTCGGCGACCAGGATCGCGCGCTCTCCGATGCGATGCAGACGTACTGGACGCAGTTCGCGCGTACCGGCAACCCGAACGCGCCCGGGCTGCCGCAGTGGCCGGCCTACCTGGGCGCCGGCGGACAGACGCAACGGCTCGGCGCGCTGATCGCGCCGGCACCGGAAGAAGGTTCCCTGCGCTACGAGTTCCTGAACTCGTTGCGCGAAGCCGGTGGAGGAACCGCCACGTCCCACTGAGGGACGCCCTGCCCGATCGCCGGCCATGCCGGCGACGAGGCCGACTCATTCGAAGCAAGCCATCATGGAGACAACATCTTGAAGACCGATCGCCCGACCTCGCGCCGCCAAGCGCGCCATTCCCTCGTTCCGACCCGTGCTGCCGTGGCCCTCGCGGCGCTGGCGTGCAGTGGCGCCACCGTCCACGCCACTGAAGGTGGGAACTCCGACTATTCGCTCGGCGTGGAGACGCAGTTCACCGGCATCATGTCCGCGCCCGGGCTGCACGAGTTCCTGTTCGTCACGCACTACGAGGCCTCGCATTCGAAGGACAACGACGGCCATGACAACGCCAAGCTGGCGTACTTCGACTCGATGGTCAACGCCGTCGCGGAGCGCCTCGTCTACGTCTGGCCGGGCGTCTCGTTCCTGGGTGCCAACGTCGAGACACGCGCGGCCTTCGCGGTGCCCGACATCCACGTGTCCGTCGGCATCAAGCGCCCCACGCCACCGGGGCCGCTGGACCTCAGTGGCAAGAACACCGGCGTCGTCGACCCGAGCCTGTTCCCGCTGATTCTCGGCTGGCATTCGCCCACCTTCCACCAGACGGTCGGCGCCGAGTTCATCTTCCCCATCGGGCAATACGACTCGAGCGCACGCGTCAACGCCGGTCGCAACTACTACGCGGTGGCGCCGGCGTACACGTTCACGTGGTTCCCGCAGCAGGGCTGGGACATCAGTGGCAAGTTGCGCTATGAGTTCAACGGCAAGAACAAGTCGACCGACTACACGTCGGGCAACGAAGCCTCGCTGGAGATGGGCAGCAACTATCAGTTCCACCAGAACATGATGGTCGGCCTGGCCGGCTACATCTACCAGCAGACGACCGACGACCGGCAGCACGAGGCCATCGTCAACGGCAACGGCAACAAGGGGCGCGTCAACGGCCTGGGGCCGTCGTTCACCTACGCTTTCTCGCCCAAGACCGCGCTGGTACTCAAGGTAGAGCAGGAGTTCGGCGCGCGCAACAAGACCGAGGGCACGCGCTACTTCATCCAATTCAAGACGCCTCTCTCGGATTGATGCCCGACCGGGATTCGGCGAGGACACCTCCACCTCGCCGTTCGAAGCGGCCCGATGCGCAGCCAGACGGCCTCGGCCCTGTTCCCGCAGGGCCGCTGCGCGCCTCATTTGCGGCGATCGCCGCTCGCGGAAAGACTCCATGAAACGACGACAGTGGCTGGCGCGCGCGTTGGCCTGTGCCGGCGCCGGTTCGGCGTTCGGGTCGAGCGCAGCGCCGTCGGACAGCGACCTGCTGATCGGCCAGACGGCCGCGTTCAGCGGTCCGCTGGGGGCGCCCGTCAAGATGATCTTCGCCGGCACCGCACTGGCGATCGCCGAGGCCAACGCGCGCGGCGGGGTCGGCGGCCGCCAGGTGCGGCTGCTTTCTCTGGACGACCAGTTGAAGGCCGAGATGGTCGCCGCCAACTGCCATCGGCTGATCACCGAAGACCATGTCCTGGCGCTGTTCGGCACCGTCGGGGGACACACCGTGCAGGCCGCGCTGCCAATGCTGCAGCAAGCCGACGTGCCGCTGATCGCGCCTTACGCGATCCCCGATGCGGTCCGCGGCAACGCGCGCGGCATCGCGTACTGCGTGCGGGCAAGTTTCGCGCGCGAACTCGAGGTGCTGGTGCAGCAACTCGCGACGATCGGCATCACGCGCATCGGCCTCGCGCATGTGTCGGTCGCTGTCGAGATGCCGGCCACGCTGTCCACCGTCCTCGCCGCACATGCGCTGCAGCCCGTCGCTGTCGCCAGCATCGCGATGAACGGCGCCAACGTGGGCGACGCGGCGCGGGGACTGGCCAAGGCCAGGCCGCAGGCCGTCATCCTCGCACTGGACACGCAACCCGCAGCGGCGCTGATGAAGGCGATGTGGGCCGATGGGGACGTGCCGTTCTTCTACGGCACGTCGCTAATCGCGGGCGAGCAGTTATGGCAAGCGCTCGATGGACATACGCGCGGCCTCGTCGTCGCACAGGTGATGCCGTATCCATGGAACGGCGTCGACCCGGACGTCCACGCGTTCCAGGTCTTGTGCAAACGCGCCGGCATCGAGCCCAGCTATCACAACATGGAAGGCTACGTCGCCGGCCGCGTGCTGATCGAGGGCTTGCGGCGCGCCGGCAGCGAGCCCACCCGCGCCAGCCTGCACAAGGCAATGCGTTCGCTGAGCCTGCGCGTCGCCGGCATGGACATCAGCTTTGCTGGCGGCAGCCCCACTGGGTCACGCTTCGTGGAGCTCGTGCAGGTCAGCGAGCAAGGGCGGTTCGTGCGTTGATGACAAGCCGACCCCGTAGCGGGCCAGATCGCGAGCCAGGTCGCGGACGAGCTCGTTGACATCGCCGCCTTCTGCGATGGCGCCATAGACGTGGAAATCGGGGCGCACCAGCATCGTGGCGATGCCCATGCGCTCCATCCACGGCAGGAACTTCCCGTCGACATCGATGAGCCCGTCAACCGGCCCGCCGACACTGCCGGGCTCGACGATGACGACCGGCGTGGCGCCGATGCGGCGAAGGAAGGCCGCCTCGCGCTCGCCCAGCACGGCCCGCGCCGCGTCGCTTCGCGAGACGAGCACGAAGCCCAGCCCGACGACATCGTCGAACCGACCCACGCGATCACCGGCGCGCACCTTCCCGTGTGGCGCAAGCGTCCCGGCCGGTGCCTGGACGCAACCATCGAGGCCGCGCCGAAGAATGCCGTCGGTCAGGCAAGGGAACGCCGGGGGCGGTGCCGCCCGGCCGCTGAAGAATGCCGCGTCGCGCTCGGCGGCCTTGTCGGCGTCCGGAATGCAGATCACCTTGCCCAGGTACATGGACAGGTCGATCACGTCGCTCACATGCGGCCGGCGCTCGGGCTGGTACGTATCGAGCAACGAATCGTCGGCCTCGCCGTTGAGGACGAGATCGAGCTTCCACGCCAGGTTCCAGTCGTCGCGCAGGCCGGCGCACATGCCTTGTCCCATGAATGGCGGCATCACGTGCGCGGCATCGCCGGCAATCAGGAGCCGGCCGTTGCGCCAGGTGTCGGCGAGCAGCGACCGGAAGCTGTAGACCTTGTGGCGCACGATTGTCGCCTGGTGCGGCTTCACCCAGGGCGCGAGCAGCTTCCATGCGACGCCTTCGGCCTCGAGATCCTCACGCGTCTCGTGCGGCAGCCGCATGAATTCCCAACGCCTGAAGTACCGCCCGTCCTTGATCCCGGCGGGCACGATGGTGGTCGGCCGTGCCGGATTGCAATACTGCGCAGCAGGCGGCACGTCCAGCGTCACGCCCTCGTGGGGCAGCACGTCGATGACCAGCCAGTCGGCTTCGAAGCCGCGGTCTTCCTGGGTCGATCCGATCGCCGCGCGCACGAGGCTGTTGGCGCCGTCGGCGCCGACCAGGTATTTCGCACGCATGGTGCGCGTCTGTCCCGTCTCCGCTTGACGCACGACAACTTGCGCGTAGTCGCGCGTCTGCGTGATCTCGATCGCCTCCCAGCCGAGATTCAGCTCGACCTGCGGGCAATCTCGAACGGCCTCGTCGAACATCGTCTCCAGCGTCGGTTGGTGGATGAAGTGCACCTCCGGGCCGCCCGAGATCGACTCCGCGGACCAGTCGATGGCCAGCAGCTCCTTCCAATCGGCGTTGAACCAGCGGTACTGCGGGCCCGCATGGCTGACCGACGGCAACTGGCGGCCCATGCCCAGCGCCGACAGCACGCGATACAGCTCGTGGTCGATGCACACCGCACGCGGCAGTGGATAGCGCTCGGTCCAGCGTTCGAACACGGCCACGCGATGCCCCTGGCGCGCCAACGCGAGCGCGAGGATCTCGCTGACCGGACCGTAGCCGATCTGCACGACGTCGTAGAAAGGGATGTCCTGGTTCATGGTGGTCTTCCTTGCCGGCACGCTCAGTGAGCGGCCAGTTCCTTGTTGACGATGAAGTCCTCGGGCACGTCCGGTCCCCAGACATAGAGCGAATCCTCGGCCGGGTGGTCCGCGGTAGGCCAGGTGCTGCCGGCCGAGACGAAGTCGATGTCGAACGAGTACTCGGCGTAGCTGCCCCAGGGATCGCGCACGTAGCGGAAGTAGTTCGAGCCCAGCACGTGTCGCCCGATCCCCCAGCCCTGCGGATAGCCGGCCTGGATCATCTGCTGCGTCCCCATGCCCACCGCGTCGATCGACGGAACGCACCAGCTGCTATGGTGCAGCCCGACGCCCTCGGACTTGGCCAACGCGATCAGGTGGTGGTCGCTGCCGTGCGGCGTGTGCAGGAAGGCGATGACCGGGGCAGAGCCGTCCGACACGCGCAGGCCGAGCACGTCCTGGTAGAACGCCGAGGCAGCCTGGACGTCCGATGCGAACAACAGGATGTGTGACAGGTACAGCGGACGCGTGGCCTGCGCCTTGCTACGGCTGGGCGATCGGCCCGCGTTGGCGGACTCGGGGGCGAATTCGCGCGGGCCCGGCGCGGAAGGCGACGATTTCCCCGCGACCTTCAACTGGATCGCCAGGCCGTCCGGCCCCTGGATCCACAGGCCGCCGGGATCAGCACCGTGCGGCGCGGCGATGCGCGGAACTTCGCGCTCATCGATCTGGCGCTCGAAGCGCTGCTGATCGGCCGCATGGATGCCGAGGGTGATCCACAGCAGGCGCTTGGCGGCGCCGCCTTGTACGATCCGGGCCCAACGATGCGGGTGGCCGAAGGTGTGGAGTGCCAGCGCGCCTTCTTCGTCTCGCACGTCGAGCCCGAAGGACTCGTAGAAGTGGCGCGCGGGCCCGAGATCGGGCACGCTGAACACGAACTCGTCGACGGAATGAACCGCCAGAGGATGCTCTTGCTGGTAGGACGATGACATCGTTTGTCTCCGATGGTGTTGGCAGGCGGACGTGGCTCCGCCCGCACAGCAAGTCGTGCGCGACGGTCTGCGGATCGGGCCTGGAGGCCTCTTAGATGACCTGCTGGCGCTGCGTGCCGAGCACGCCGGCACTGAGCGTCATCACGTCGCCGCGCTTGAGGAACTTCGGCGGCTTCATGCCGAGCCCGACGCCTTGCGGGGTGCCCGTGATCACGAGGTCGCCGGGCAGCAGCGTCATGAACTGGCTCAGGTAGGAGACGATCTCTGCCACCGAGAAGATCATGTCGGCCGTGCTGCTCTCCTGCCGCAGTTCGCCGTTGACCGAGAGCTGCAGCGGGATCGATTGCGGGTCGGGCAGCTCGTCGCTGGTGACGAGCCACGGGCCGATGGGACCGAAGCCGTCGAAGCTCTTGCCCTTGCCCCACTGGCCGTTGCGCTTGATCTGCCAGTCGCGCTCGGAGACGTCGTTGGCCAGGCAGTAGCCCGCCACATGCTTCAGCGCATCGGAGACGGCGACCTTGCGGGCCAGCGATCCCATCACGAAGCCCAGTTCGATCTCCCAGTCGCCGGCCTGCGACCCTTCCGGCAGTTCCACGTCATCGTTCGGGCCGGCGATGCTGGTGAGCGCCTTCGTGAAGACGACCGGCTCCTTCGGGATCTCGAGTCCGGACTCCTCCGCGTGCTTGCGGTAGTTCAGGCCGATCGCCACGAACTGGCGCGTGGCCGCCACCGGCGCGCCGAAGCGGGTGCCCTGCGGCACCAGCGGCATCCTGGCGAGGTCGATCGCCGCGAGCGCCTGCAGCTTGGCGGGCGCCATCCAGTCCGGCGTGAAATCGGGCACCAGCAGCGAGAGGTCGCGAACGAGGCCGTCGGCGTCGATCGCGCCCGGCCTTTCGGCACCCACGGGGCCATGGCGAAGCAGCTTCATGTCTTGTCTCCATCGATTGTTCGAATTGAACTGAATGTCAAATTGACGACTTAGGTACGCAATCTACTCGTTTTGACTGAAGTGTCAAGTTGACGTTTCGACCATAATGGTGGGGATTTCCCTGCTGTGCCACGCCGGCAAGAACACGAATCGCCTCAGGTATCCTTCCGCTCGATGACCCGACAGCCGCCAGAACCCATCGTCGAAGACCACCGCGTGCGCGTCGGCGCCCAGCGACGCGAGAAGACGCGCATGCGATTGATCGACAGCGCGCTCGAGGTGGTGGTGGCCAAGGGTCCCGACGACGCGGTGATCGAGGACTTCATCTCGGCCGCCGGCGTCTCGCGCGGCACGTTCTACAACCACTTCAAGACGACCAACGAGCTCATGCTCACGCTGGCCACGGCGATGAGCGACGAGGTGCTGCAGACCATCGATCCGCTCGTGCTGGGCATCCCCGAGCCCATGCACCGTTTCACGACGGGTGCGCGGCTGTACATGCAGATGGCGCTGCGCTATCCGCTCTGGGGCACGTTCATCACGCGTGTGGGCACACGCATCGCCGCCCGCGGCCAGCTGATCGACCGCAACCTCACGCGCGACCTGGCCGACGCCCGCAAGGACCGCCGCATCCACATGGACAGCGTCCGGGTGGCGCGCGACATCGTGCTCGGCTCGATCTTCTACGGCATCGAGACGATGCTGACGGAGCCGACGCATGACCATCATCCCGAACACATGATGCGGTGCGTGCTGATCGGCTTCGGCCTCGATCCGGTCGAGGCCGAGGCGATCGCGTTCATGCCGCTGCCGACGCCCGGTGCGTTGGAGGGGCCGATCTTCTCAAGGCTCAAGCCTGTGCGCGCCGGTTCCCGCAAGGCTGCCAGGGCTCCCGGATAGCGACACGCTGGCAACCGATCCGCTGGTTGTCGCTTCACCCCTCTACGGCGCCCACCTGGAACGTGCCGACCACCTCGCCAAGTCGCGCCGCCTGATCCTTCAGCGATCCGGCGGCAGCGGCCGATTCCTCCACCAACGCCGCGTTCTGCTGAGTCATCTGGTCGAGTCGGTTGACGGCCTGGTTGATGTCGGAGATCCCACCGCGCTGCTCCGACGTGGCCATCGCGATCTCGCCGATCAGGTCGCCTACCCGACGAACGCTCACGACGACTTCCGACATCACGTCTCCGGCATGCGAAACCAGTTCGGAGCCGGCAGCGATTGTTTCGACAGAGCCGCCGATCAGTGACTTGATCTCGCGCGCCGCTGAAGCCGACCGCTGCGCCAGCGCGCGAACTTCGCTGGCGACCACCGCGAAGCCACGTCCTTGCTCGCCGGCGCGCGCGGCCTCGACTGCGGCGTTGAGCGCGAGGATGTTGGTCTGGAAGGCAATGCCGTCGATCGTCGCGGTGATATCGGCGATGCGCCTGGAGCTCTCGGTGATGCGCGACATGTTCTCCATCACCTGGGCGAACGCGGTGCCTCCTCGGTTGGCCGCGTCGATTGCGGACCCGGCCAGTTCCCGCGCATGTTTGGCCGTATCGGCAGTCTGCGCCACGGTTCCCGTGAGTTGTTCCATCGAACTGGAGGCCTCCTGCAGGCTCGAGGCGGCATGCTCGGTTCGTGTCGACAAGTCCAGGCTTCCCGAGGCGATCTCGCTCGACGCGACCGAGACGGACTGCACGCCGTTGCGCACCTCGCCGACAAGAGTGCGCAGGCGCTCGTTCATGCTCTCCATGGCAGTCATCAGCAGGCCGATCTCGTCCTGTCTTCCGGAGTGGATCCGCTGCGTCAGGTCTCCTTGCGCAATGGCCTGGGCGATGCGGACGCTCTCTGCGAGCGGCCGGCTGATCGACCGGGACACGCGGGCCATGACCACCAGTGCCGCCAGGCAGACCAGCAGCATCAGCGCGAACCCGCCGATCGCCGTGGCCCGGCTTTGCGCCTGCGCCAGTGCCTTCGCGTTTGCGCAATGCGCCGCCTGCAATGCGACGAAGTCGTCGATGGCACGCAGGTACACGTCGAACGCGGGCTTCATCGTCTCCAGCGCCAGCCTGGACGACCCGGCGGTGTCGCCGTTCTGCACGAGCTTGGCCAACTGCTGGACAAGTTCGACGAGCCGCGAGCGCGCGACGCTGATCCGATCGAAGGCCGCCTTGTCGTCGGGTTGCTGGGCCAGCGCCTGCAACTCCTTCTGCGCCGCCCCGCTGTCAGCGATGCCTTGCTTCAAGGCCGGTCCGAACGTCTGCGCAATGGCGGGATCGGCGCTGATCGACGTCGCCAGCGTGCGCTGGATGTTGGTTTCGATCAGGCCGCGCCAGCGCGTCGCCTTGACGACGTTGACCTGGGCGACCTCCATTCGGCTCATCGCCGCCGAGGCGTTGGCTTCGGATCGGATCTGCATCCAGCTTCCGCTCGCCGCGACAGCGACGACGATGGCGATCGTCACGCCGCGCAGCTTCGAGGAAACGGATATGTCGTCGAGGTTCATCGAGTCTCCAGGCACGCGCACGAGGTCGACTCGTCTGGCGGGCGTATTTGGCGCCGCGTCTCCCTGTCGAGCTTGGGGGGCGCATACGCGGACGGGTCTCCACCGTCGCACTGAAATCTTAGGCGCCGCGACGTCACACGGGCAGATGCGAGATTGATCGCATCGATCACGAAAACGTATCGCTGCCGAGCCCTCGCTCCATGCCGAACGGTTCTGCGCCGCGTCGGATGCGACTCGCACGCGGCGAGACTGCGCCCGCCGCCCGATCCTAGATCGCGACCGAGGTGTTTCCGCGCGTGGCCTCTGCGCCTCTCATGAACCCGTCGAGGACGACGTTGAATTCGTCCGAGACCAATTGAGGAAAGTGATGCGGCGACTCGATGACGAGACGTCGCGCGTCCCCGATCTCGGCGACCCGGTCCGCGGTGGCTTCGAACGCCGGGCTCCATCCGCCCGTGACAACGAGCATCGGCACGTGCAAGTCGCGCATCCGCACCAGTTGATGCGTGATCGTCGCCTTGTCCGGAAGGCGAAGCTGCGAAAGTCCCTCGCCCATGCGTCGCAGCTGTTCCGGCGAGCGTCCGCCGCGAATCTCGTCAGGAATGCGAACGAGCTTCGCGAACTTGCGGGCGCGCGACGCCATCGACAACGAGAAGATGCGCGACAGCAGCGCACTGACGCCGAATCGACGCACATCCGCGTTGTCCGTAGCCAGCTTCTGCAATGCCGGCTCGATCAGCGTCAGCGATCGGACCGCGCCCGGTCGTCGAGCCGCGGCGGCGAGCGCGACGGCGCCGCCGAACGAATGTCCGACCAAGTGCGCGCCTTCGCCGAGCAACTCATCGACCCACACCGCGTCCAGGGCGGCGTCGTCAGGGCGTCCCGGCGACGGCGAGCGGCCATGGCCGGGGCGGTCGGGCACCAGCACTTGCCAGCCGAGTTCCGCCAGTCGCTGCTGCATCGCGAAATGCCTCGCGCCACCGACCTCGCTGCCTTGCGCGCTTCCGTGAACCATGACCACGCGCGAACCGTCGGTTCCCCAGCGCGTGATCCATATCGGCGTATTGCCAGCCAGCGTGGCCAGTTCGTCCATTTGTAGTCTCCGGTGATCTTCAGAAGGTGACGCGGCTGTATGCCGGTCAGGCAGCGAGCCATGCGGCGGCGTCGGCCTTCATCCTCATCTCGAGGTCGCTCCCGCGAGTGGCGAACACGCGCTCGACCGGGAATCCGCTTTTCTCCAGCACGTAGGCGAGCGGCGCATATTCGCGCGGATAGCGTTTCACGGCGGAGTGGTCGATGTCGACGAGCCCCTGCGGGAACGTGAATGTCCCCATGTCGTAGACGCTTTGGCGCTTTACCAACTTCCAGCGGCCGTCGCGCTTCTCGGCAAGGTCGCAAAAGCGGTTGTGCACGCTACATCCGAGGTCGATGCGGACGTTCTCGCCAACGATCATGGCGTTCGTCTCGACGACGGCCTTTTCGCCATTCAGGGTCACGACCGGGGTGCCAATCAGGTGCTTGGTGCGCAGGTCCGAGGCGCCCATGCGCATTGAACCATCGACGAAGTCGTTGAAGCTCCCCTCGAACCAGGTCACTTCGATCTCGCCGTCGGGATGAAAGAGGTCGCGCAGCCGCTCCCATTCGCCGAGGTCACGGTACATCCAACCAGTGATCAGGTCCGTGATCTGAAGACGGTCTTCCAGGCGATCAGTCATGTCGGTCTTTCATGTGCAGGGTGCAGCGAAGCCAGGATGGTTGCGCAGTGGCCGCATAATCACAAATATATTGATATTACTGATTGATCAATTATTCTGATCCTCATACCCACATGGATCTCCGACACCTGCGATATTTCCTCGCGCTCGCCGAGGAAGGCCACTTCGGACGAGCTGCCGCGCGCCTTCACATCGTCCAACCCGCGCTCAGCATGCAGATCCGCGCCCTGGAGGAAGAGCTCGGCGGCGCGCTGTTCGTGCGAACCAGCCGCCGCGTGGAACTGACCGCGGCGGGCATGCTGCTGCGGGACGAGGCTGGCCGCACGCTCGAACTGGCCGCGCATGCCAAGGAAACCGTCCAGCGCGCCTTGCGTGGCGAGACGGGCCGCGTGCGCGTGGCGTTCGCAGGCAACGCAGTGTTCAGCGGCAAGCTGATGGGCGACCTGGGCGCTTTTCGTGCCGCGTATCCCGACGCCGAACTCCTCGTCCAGGAAATGGCGCCGCAGTTGCAGGCGGACGCTCTCGGCGCAGGCCTGCTGGACGTCGGATACGCGCCAGGACACGGTGTCAGCACTGGTAACGAGTTCGTCTCGGTACCCGTGGGCGCATGGCGAATGGTCGTCGCATTGCACCGGGATCATCCGCTGGCCACACGGAAACGATTGAAGGTCCGCATGTTGGCCGGCGAGCCCATGATCCTCTACACGGCCTCTGATGACGACAAGAGCGTGCTGGCGCCCTTGCGCGCAGCGATGGGGAGCGAACCAAGAGTCGCGCATCGCGCAGCCAATACGTTGACAGTGCTGGCACTGGCCGCATCCGGGCTTGGTGTGGCCATCGTGCCGGAGCCTTTGCAACAGGTGGCTGTTCCCGGATTGGCCTTCGTACCCCTGGACGAAAAGTCCCTGCGAGCCGACCTGCTGCTGACAAGTCGACGCAGCGAGACGAACGGCGCCGTGAAGGCATTCGTCTCATTGAGTCGGGAATTGGTTGCCAGACCGCTTCAAGGTCACCGGCTGGGATTGAGCTGAACGTGGATATCTACGGCTCGGCGAGTACGACTGATGATCGCCGCTCGTCCCGTTGACGATGGTCGCAGTTCCGCCAATTGCGGCCTGTCGCTATAGACTGCTCTCCGGCTTTATAGAATTCGCTGCCTGATCAGGCCGGATGCACGGCAGCGCCGCATCTTGGACGGTGCTCCCAGGGAGGCGCAGCCGGAGAAGACCGGATACTCTTCGGACTACTCACTGAGGTGCGCAGCATGCAATTTCCGAAGTTCGGACTCATCCCTTGGTTGCTCCTCGGTGCAACGCCCGTGGTTGCGCAGATCAACGCCGGAACCCTGCCCCCCACCCCGTCGCCTCCGTTCAAGCTCACGAAGGTCGCGCAGTTCGATCTGCCCTGGCGCATCGCCTTCCTGCCGGACGGACGCATGCTGATCACCGAGAAGATCGGCAAGCTCTTCCTCGCGACCCAATCCGGGCAGAAGCTCGAAGTCACGGGCGTGCCGCCGGTGCAGTACGAAAAGCAGAACGGCCTGCTCGGCGTCTACCTGGCCCCGTCCTATTCGAGCGATGGGGCGATCTACCTGACCTATTCGGAGCCCGGACAGGACCCGAGCACCTCGAGCTTGGCGCTCGCGCGCGCGACGCTCAAGATCGGCACCGGCACCGCCTCGCTGCAGAACCTGAAGGTCGTCTGGCACGACCCGATCAAGGGCAAGGGAGGCCAGGTCGGCGCCGCCGTGGCTTTTTCGCCGGACCAGAAATTTCTCTTCCTCACGGCCGGCGATCGGCAGCGCTTCACCCCCGCCCAGGACCCGAACCAGCCGGCCGGCAAGATCCTGCGACTGACGCTGGACGGCAAGCCCGCACCCGGCAATCCCATGGAGGGCAAGGTCGGCGCACGCTCGGTCTCGGTGATCGATCCGGCGAAAGACACGGAGGCCGCCAAGACCGCGCCGGTCGTGAGCACCTACGTTTTTGACGGCCCCAATCTGACGCCGTCCGAGACATGGACCTCGGGGCATCGCACGCCCTACGGCCTCGCGTTCGCGCCGGATGGCCGCCTGTGGGAGCTCGAGCACGGGCCGCGCGGCGGCGACGAACTCAACCTGATCGAGCCGGGCAAGAACTACGGTTGGCCGCTCGTCTCGTATGCGGTGAACTACGACGGCGTGCCCATTGCAAGCCCCGACACGCGCCCCGACCTCGCCAAGCCCGTCATCTATTGGACGCCTGTGCTCGCGCCCGGCAACCTGATGTTCTACAGCGGCGCGATGTTTCCGAAGTGGAAGGGCTCGGCGTTCGCGACCGGCCTTGTCAGCCTCGCCCTGCACCGGATCGAGGTCCACGGCGCGACCGCGACACCGGCCGAGCACTGGACGGTCGGCTTCCGCGTCCGCGACGTCGAGCAGGCGCCGGATGGCGCGCTGTGGTTGATCGAGGACGACGAAGCGGGCGGCTTGTATCGGCTCACGCCGAAGTAATCACGTCGAGGCGATTGGGCGAGCGGAACGTCGCCTGCGGGCCGGGCGCGGCGTTGGCATCGCTGCTGTCATCGAAATCGGCATGGCTTGATGTTCCCTGCGCCGGTCGCAGTTGCCGGCAGTCGGGCCAGGTGCCAACGTTCGCGACTGCCAGCTTCCAGGCATGCCACCCCCAGATTGACGGTGGATCCGCCAGATGCTGGGTCAGCATGGTCCAATCCGTTCTATGACCGTCATTGTTTGGGTAGTAGCCGTGGCTGCGATCTTGTTTTTCGCTGCTCGTTTTGTTCCTCACGGTACGTCGCGCCGCGGTCTCGCCGACGGCCGACCGGTGCCAACTTCCGCTCGGTGGCTGTCGGCGGAATGCTCAAGGTTGGCGAGCGCCAATGCGTCCTGGACGGAAGTCCTGGCTTCCGTCAACCCCGAACAGGATGTTGAGATCGACACGTTGCTGGCCCGGATCAGAGCATCCTATGTTCCCGAACCTCGCGCCGGTTTGATGGCCATCGAGGACGGTTGCCGCCTTGCAATCGAGCAGAACGACATGGCTAGCGCGTTCGACGGCCTTACAGTGACGGTGCGCAACCTGCGAGCGCTGCCAGTGGTACGTTGGTAAGCTTCTGCAGGCGGCCATAACCCGTCGGTCGCGACAGGCCGGTTTCGGGTAGGCTACGAGCGCAATCGCTGGCTGGGGATGCGAACCAGGAATGCGGCAGCGCAAGCTGCTGGTTGGAATTCCGACTCGGGCGCTGACTAAACTGGCGCATGAGCTCAACGCGTCAATCGTCCAAAGCCCTGGCTACGCCAAACGCTCGTGGCCTGGCCGGCGCACACCCACATGGCTGACTACACCCGCCAGCACTACGTCCCGCAGTTTCTCCTTGGCGCCTGGCATTCTGCGGCAGATGGAATGCTCACTATGTTCCGCAAGGGGCACGGAAAGCTGATCGTCAAGCCGCGCAGAGCGGGCAGCGTGGCGCACATGGCGCATCTGTATTCGTTCGTTCGCCGCACCGGTGACCTCGACGTCGCCCTCGAGCGGGACTTCTTAGGGCCGCAAGTGGACGCGCCGGCGGCGCTGATTCACCAGCAATTGATCGACGGCCGACCGGTCACAGACCTCTCCGGAACACAGAAGGTAGAGTGGGCGCGCTTTCTGGTCTCATTGCTGGTCAGGGGGCCGGAGATGATCCATCACCTTCGCGATCTGGGGCGGACTGAGCTCATCGCGTCGCTGGAGAAGAATCCAGCGGAGTACGAGGCGGCGAAGGGTTCAGCGGAAGAGCTGACGTTCGTCGAGTACCTGAACACGCGCAATCCAACGCTGTTCGAGAACTTCGGAATTCAGATGTTGCCCGAGGTTCTGCAGCGCGAGCAGTTTCTTGGCCCTCTCCTAGCGGGCAAGACCTGGTTCGTGAGGTCGCTACACGACGCTGACCACACTCTGCTGCTCGGTGACCGCCCGATGCTGCAAGAAGGCCCCCTCAACATGAACCACGTGTTCGTGCTTCCGATTGCACCTCGCCTACTCTTCGGCATCGCGAGCAGTGGGGCTGTAGCCCATGCCGTGCTTCGTCGGTCGCCCAATCAGGTCGCCCGCCGCGTCAACTCCATGACAGTGAAGCGCGCGCAAACCTACGTCTTCGGCGCTGATGACAGCGAGCGTGCCATTGTGGCGAAGCATCTGGCGGAGCCGGCAACCAGTCACGAGACGCAGACGACCCCCCGCGCGACCAAGCCGCGATAATGACCCGTGTCGACTTCGACGGGACAGTTGTGATGCCTTCAGACGGCCGAATTAGCCAGCTCTGCCAGGTGTCATCGAGTCGGCGACTGTGGCCCTCGACCGCCACGCCGGCCAATACGAATCCGTGGGCCTCCCGCCGAGTAGTTGCGCGCGGTGGACTCCACCTTGCCGAGCCCGTTCCGGTCGGCAGAGGACATCTGACATTGCGATCCGCGTGCCCTATGCCGACAGTCGGCCACTAGCGCCGATGCCGGTCTCGGCCAGAAGCGGCTGTTCGGGCATGTCCGCTCTAAGGCAACCTGGTGCCGTTGGCTTACGGGCGGCCTTCGGCAGGCGGGTTCGTACCCTGAACTACCTCGCAGCAAGTGACACTATGGATCAACCGATCAAGCTCCTGACCGCAATTGAATACTTTCGCGACCAGCGGCCGTGGGCGGCACATCAGGTTGCCTCTCCGACCTGGGGCGACGTCGAAGCGACCGTTCGGAGGATGGACAATTTCTGTTTTCCGATTGTCCAGTTGCACTGTACGGAGTTCGACGATGACGAGGACATGTTCAACATCATCGGGGGCGCTGGGCAGTACGCGATGTTCCACATGATGGGCGAGTGGCAGTATGTGGATGAGAGTCGTGGCTCCGGCCCGGTGCACTTATGGGAGAGCGATCAAGGCTACGACTGCAAGGAACGTAACGTAGCCACCGACGTTGAGAAGGTCTTGCGCATTGCCAAACACTTCTACGAGACTGGCAGCTACGCCCAGCTTGACTCGGTCGAATGATTGCGTCGGAGACGCGCCGACTCAGTTCGGCCAACAGCTGCCGGTCGCGACCGACGGGTATGGGGTGGGTAGGCTACCGAAGCCCCGGCAGCCCGCCGGGTTGCCGGCTCCGCAGACGCATGTCGGCCATTAGCTGCCGGTCGCGACAGTCAGCTTTCAAGCACTAGATCTTCACGCTGTTTGCCCAGCGCTCGATGCCTGCCCAACGGTTGCTCCCGCCGCGACGCAGTCATGCGCTGGCCTGCAGCTAATGAGTGCCATAGGCTGGTCGTCCGTTGGCGTCTTGCGTACGACACCCATCAGCGCTTCACGAACCGGTAGGCGAAGCGATCGGTCTTGCCCTTGATCGAGGGATCGAAGACCTTGACGGCGTGCGGATCGTCTCTGTTTGCGAGCACGGTGTCCTCCGCTTCGAGCGCGAAGCCGGCCGATTCCACCTCGGCGCGGACGGCGGCTGGATCGATCCGATGCAACGATTGAGAGTCGCCAGTCCCCGATCCTGCAGCGGCTGCGTGATCCACGATGACGAAGTACCCGCCCGGCCTCAACCGTTCGTGGACAGCGCGATTGAATTCAACGGCCGTCGCGCCCTTGGACTGCATCAACTTGGTGTGGAGATCATGGTAGAAGAGATGCATCCACAGGACATCCGCTTGTTGCATCGTTTCCGGCATCGCGACGAGATCCGCCGAGATGACCTCGACGTTCTCCCGGCCCGGTTCACGTGCCAGCGCCTGCATGCGGCCTACCTGGTCGGTTTTCAGCTCCGAGATCTCGGTCGGCACGAAGCTGTAGACGCGCCCGTCAGTCCCTACGACGTGCGAGAACAGGCGCGTCCAATCGCCGTCACCAGGGTAGACGTCGATGACGGTGCTGCCCGCACCAATGCCAGCGAAGTGGATCAACTCGGATTGCTTGGATGATTCGTACATGTTGGCCTCCGCGACCGTTGAATGTTCGATGGGCGCGCGGTCAATCGAACTTGACCAAGTCCTTGAAGATCAACCGGCCCCAGCTGTTTCCGCGCGCCTGCACCAGCAAACCACCCTCCGACAGCCCGCCAAGCTGGATCGGCGCAAAACCGAGTGCCTGCGCAAGCGCCCCTATCTTCTCTGCTGCGCCGTCGTCGTCGCTCGCCAGGAACACGACCCTCTTGCCGCCGTGGACGGCAGGATCGCGGTCAAGGACGGCTGCGCCGAGGTGATTGAAGCCCTTGACCAGTGCAGCACCTGTGAAGGCTTGCGCAACGGCTTTCGACGACGGCTGTCCTCCCAATTGCTCAGGCGGCACGCCGTAGGCATTGGTCACATCGACGATGATCTTTCCCTGCCAATTCGACAACGCCTTCGCGACCTCAGGGTGCGACTCGAAACGCACCGCGAGGAAGATGACGTCCGCCTTGACGGCATTCGCCAGGCTTTCGGCGATGATCGTGGGCCCGATCGCGGCCGCTGTCGCCGCAAAGCTTTCCGGAGCGCGCGTCGTAGCGACGGACACTTCCATGCCCTTTCGGGCAAACGCCTTGGCGAGCGCCTGGCCGATGTTGCCGAATCCGATGATGGCGTAGCTCATGAGTTCTCCTTGAGTAGACGATGCCCGCTGGCTCTTATCGCGAGGGTCGCGTTTGGCCGGGCGTCGCGGGTCAGATCTGGGCGAGGCCGCCGTCGACCGCGAGCTCGCTGGCGGTCATGAAGCTGCTGTCCGACGACGCGAGGAACGCCGCTGCGGCACCCAGTTCCGCGGGCTCGGCCATGCGCTGGAGCGGATTCATCAACCCGTAGGCCTTTACGCCGTCTTCACCCAGCGCCGCCTTCGCCAGGTCGGTCGCCGTGGGACCGGGCGACAACACGTTGACGCGGATGCCGGTGCCCTTCAGGTCCTCCGCCCATGTCTTGGCGAGGTTGCGCACGGCCGCCTTGCTGGCGCTGTAGGCGCTGAAGCCCGGGGCGCCCGTAGTGCCGGCGCTCGAACCGGTGAGGATGATCGAGCCGTCCGGGCCCATCAGCGGCAGCGCCTTCTGAACCGTGAAGATGGTGCCCTTCACATTGGTGTCGAAGGTGTCGGTGATGTGCTCGGCGGTGATCTTGCCGAGCGGAAGCGGGCTGCCCGCGCCGGCGTTGGCGAAGACGATGTCGAGCGTGCCGCGCTCGGCCTTCACCGCCGCGTAGAGTCGTTCGAGGTCGGATTCGTCGGACACCGAGCCCTTCACCGCGCGGGCCTGCGGCCCGAGCTCGGCCACGGCCGCGTCGAGCGCGTCCTGCCGGCGTCCGAAGATGAACACGAAGGCGCCTTCCTCGATGAATCGCTTCGCCGCGGCGAGGCCGATGCCGGTTGCGCCGCCGGTAATCACGGCGGTCTTTCCATTCAGTCGAGTCATTTCGTCAATCCTGGTTGTGGTGGCATGGAGCAGAAACTGCTGCCTGAAACAACTATGGATGCGAGATTACCAATTGACAAGTATGCACTTTTTGGTAAGTATCCGACATGACAAAGTCTTCTGAAGTCTGCGACACCGGCTGCGGCCTCAACGCGACGTTGCGCATCATCTCGGGCAAGTGGAAGCCGCTGATCCTGTTCTTCCTGCGCAGTGGCCCGAAACGCTACGGCGAGCTCAAGCGCCTCACGGAGGGCGTCAGCGACAAGGTCTTGATCCAGCAACTGAAGGACCTGGAAGCCGACGGCGTGCTCGCGCGAACCGACTACAAGGAGGTGCCCCCGCGAGTGGATTACGCGCTGACCGCGCTTGGCCGAAGCCTGGCCGAAGCGATCGTCCCCCTGTGCACCTGGGGAACCGAGCATGCGAGGGAAATGGCCGCCATCTTTGCCAAGCAGGACGCTTTGCTACCGGAGACGGTCGACAGCCTTTGATCCGAGTGTCGATCAGGCTGGGACTCGCAGCGGCGGCCTGCAGTCGGCCATGACCGGACTGTTACAGAGATCGGCTTAGGAGGAGTTTGATGCAATCTCGTGACGGATCGCATCGGCCGGGAGTTGCGTTTCGTGAGTGACTGGTCTCGGGAAGTATTCGCGCCGATGACGTTGTGTGCAAGAGCCATGGCTAACCGTCGATTGCGTCACGAAAAATGCCGCCTTCAAGGCCCGGCGTGACACATCACACACGCTTACAGTCGAGCTATGGAAATCGCCCTGAAGCTGTTGGTCGTCGCCCTCGGCGCCGCCGCTACCGTTGCATACGTGCGCTGGCTGCGCCCTCGCAAGGAAGCGCTCCCAGTGAGCGATACAGAGATCGCTGACCGCATGCTGTGGTGACTATCTGCGAAGGACCGGCGAAGGCGTCTTGCCATCAGATGCCGGCCCGTCGAGGCGACATGCCGGGTGCGGTACTACCAAGATCGGTCAACCGGTAGATGCCGCTACAGTCCTCAATGAGCGCTCGATCGATCAATTGGTTAACGCAGGCGATCACGTCGACGACCGTTGGGAAGCATTCCCAAGGAAGTCGACCGTCTCGCACGCATTCCATCACCCGCCTCTCAAGCGGCGTCAGCGCGTTGGGCACATAGAACCCCCGTCGGGCCAGTGCTGTGACCAAAAGGTCACGCAGGCCTCTTTGACTACCCTTGGGAACAGCTTATGGGATCGTCGCTGTACGTGCGTGCAGCGGCGCCGAGGACGCATGTCGGCCGGGAACTGCCGATCGCCGATGACCGCTATGGGGTAGGCTACATGTTTGCTGTGAGTTGACAAAGATGGACATCAATCGAAGCCCTCCCTATCGTCTTGAGACCAGCCGTCTCAGGATGGCAATCTTGGTGCTGGGCGCCTCGGCCTTTGTCGCCTGTTCTGCACTGGGTGTCCGAGATGAGCCTTACGTCGCCTACGCAAGCGCAGCTTTCTTCGGTCTCTGCGCGCTGATCGGCCTCGTCAACTTACTGCCAGGCAGTTCATATTTGGAAATCCGCAGCGATTGCTTCGTGTTTTGCTCGATGTTTCGCAGCCGCACGGTCAAATGGGAACACGTTCAGGAGTTTTCGACCTATCGGATAGGCCGCACGGAGAGAGTCGGGTGGAAGTACGCCTACGGTCATGGGCACTTCAAGCGCCTGAGTCAAATCAACAACTCGCTTGCCGGCGTAGATGCTGGACTGCCTGACAATTACGGCCTCAAGGCGCCCGAGCTGAAACTTGCTCTGGATGCAGCCCGAACGCGTGGCCAGACGTGAAGGCCACCTTACCCGGCGGCGTGAGGCTTACAAGGGAAAATGAGCTGTCCACGGCTGTCACGGGCCCTCGCGTCCCCTCCATCGACTGGAAACCTCCCCTAGGGTCGCATGTCGGCCAGGAGCTGCCGCTGGCTGGCGGCAGCTTTCTGCTTTGAACATCAGCGCGCTACGGCGGTCGGCTCCGATGTGGCGCTCGCGTCTTGGGCCAAGCCCGGCCCCGCCGCGAGCCAGGCTCGCGAGAACTGGGCCTCGACGAAAGTTCGCGGGCACTCGTTGGCAGCGCGAACCAGCAGCGCCTTTCCGGCTGTCACGTCGCCTTCCAACCAATGCCGCAGGCCCATGTAGAACGTGGCTTCGCAGGCCTGACCGGCGAAGTCTCCAGGCGCATCCACGGTCGCCAGTTTCCTGAGCGCATCGTCGTCGATGCGGCCGGCGGCGTAGTCGACGAGATGGCCCGGCCATGGCCGCGGGTGCTTCACCGAGCGCGCGGCAAGTTCCGCGCGGGCGCCGGCTTCGTCGCCCGACAGCGCGCGCGCAAAGTACAGCAGCAGCGGGCCGTAGGCCCAGTCCGACCGGTTGTCCAGCGAGCGCCGCAGGAAAGGCGCCGCCTCCTTCGCGCGTCCATAGCTCATCAGCGCCTCGCCGACGTGGACGAACCAGTACACCTCGTTGGCCGCCTCCATGTCCTTTCGATGCGACGGCAAGGTGTCCAGCGTCCCGATGGCGCGCGCGTGATCACCGGCCTCCCATTCGACCACCGCGCAGGCCGAGCGGTTCAAGGGGGTGTCGAACAGCTCGAGGCCCTTCAGACAGGAGGCGACCGCCTCAGTGTCACGTTTCAGACGCCAGAGCTCGTTCGCCCGTTCGATCCAGTTGCTGGCGTCGGACTTGTCGATCGCGAGGGCCTTGTCGAAGTCCGCCAGCGCCGTCTCGTGATCGCCCAGATCCTTGTTCAGCATGGCGCGCTCCTTCCATAGCGAGGCCTGGCCCGCTTGCAGCGCGATCTGTTGATCGAGCGCGTCGCGTGCCAGCGCGGCGTGGCTGGCAGCCTTCTGGGCATTCTTCAGATACTCCCAGCAGTCCGCTGTGTCGGGCCAGCCTTTCACCAGAGCGAGCGCGTCCTGCAGGGCGCCATCCACATCGTTTCGCCGCAGCCGCTCCAGGGTGCGTGCCACAAGCGCTTGGTATTTGCCTGGCTCCACGGCCAGCGAACTGGTCAATTCAGCCTCGGCCTCGGCATCGTGCCCCCCCATGCGCCCCAGAGTGACCCCACGATACATCGCCAGGTCCTGGGGCGGGGCACCCAAGGCTTTCATCCGATCCACGTCCTCCAAGGCCTCCTTGAACTTGCCCTGGTGGTCGTGGATAAGGAACATGGCCTCCCACACGCTGGGATCTCCAGCGTTCGCGCGCAGCGCCGCCTGCGCGTCGTCCTCCGAACGGGCGAGCTGGCTGTCGTCGTTCTCGGCGATCCTCGCCCTCGCGCGCAGCGCGAGGGCCTCCGCACGCGCAGCGGACGGGATACGCGGATCGGCCAGCCAGTGCTCCAGCATGGCCATGGCCTGGGCGCGGGTACCGCAGAGCTTGACCGATCGCGCGAACTCGACGCCGATGGCCGGATCGTCCGGCCGCAGCGACGCAGCGCGAGCGAGCGGCTCGAACGCGCCGCAGCGGGCCTGGTCGTTCTCGATGCGGCCTAGCAGGAGCAGCGTCTCCGTGTCGTCGGGCGCGGCTGCCACCGCGCGCTGCAAGATGACGCTGGCCTCACGGCGGTCACCGGTTGCGGCCGCCTTGCGCGCCGAGCCGACGAGGTCAGCCGGCGCTTTCCTGCCAGCAAGTCGCAGTTCGGTACGCGCGCTGATGTCTTCTGCCACCGACGTCGAGTGGAACTTCGCCTCGAGCTGGAGCATGCGCACGACCGCGCCGCGTTCGGACGATTTCGTGGCGAGCTGCGATACGAAGAACATCATCTGGACGGTGCGTTCGCGAACCAGTCGAGGTTCCTTCTTCAAGGTGGCGAGAAGCAGCTGCGCGGCGGGCCGGTCGGTCCAATCGGCAGCGGGCTGCGCGTCCTTGTCCTCCTCGACGGCGAGAGTGCGGATCGCGTCCAGCAACTGCGTTGTCCAGCTCGCGTCCTTGTCCTTTGCGTTCGATAGAAAGGGCGCGATCGCCGCCTCGCCCTGATGATCCTGCCGTTGCGCAGCCAGGAACAGCCACGCCATCGTGATCGTGCGCTCGTCGCCCGACTCGTCCTGTACCGCCTCGCGCAGGCTGCGCACGGCGTCCCCCAGGCGTCCGTCGTGGTAGGCAGCGATGCCGATCCAGCGTCGTGCCGGACCTGCGGCGGGGTCGGCGACGTCTACGCCGGCGCGAAACGCCTTTTCGGCATCGGCAAAGTGACCTGAAGTGAACAGCACCAGCCCGCGGGTGTACTGGGCCGCCGGCTCGCCGAGCGCGTCGGCGGCGACGCGGCCCAGGTCAGCCTCGGCGATATCATCCTCGCCCAGCAGCGTGTCCTGCAGCGCCCGGTCGACCAGGATGCGGCGGCCAACCTGCGACGCCTCGCCGCTGGACGCCAGCACCATGTCGTCACGCACGCGCCGCGCATAGGCGAGCGCGACCTGGTGGGTGACATCGTCGTTGTGCGACATGCGCGGATCCTTGTCCAGCTTTGGGCCATCCTCCTTGATCTGCGCGACGAGGCGCTCACTGTCGAAAAGGGGCTCCTTGAGCACGATGTCGTTGTCCGTGCGCGCCTTCGTGACACGATCGCGGAAATGGGCGAGATCGGCGGGCAGCACGACGTCGTCGCGGCGCTGGAAGCGCCAGTCGAGGACATGCTCGTTGCCGGACTCCGACGACGACAGCGTGAGCGAGAAGTGCGGGTCGGACACCTCGCGGTGCAACGGCGTGTCCAGGTGCGGCGACTGCGGCAAGACGAGGCGAATGCGTTCGTGCAGCGTTTGCGACGGCTCGTAGGCCCAGGGCATCGTGCGCTGCAACTGATCGGGCGTGGCCAGGGAATCCATGATCCGCAGCGGGAAGACCTCGACCGACAGCGCGCCGTCGCGCAGTTCGCCCAGAAGCGGCACCTCGCCCTCGAGGTGCACGCTCAGGCGATTCTCGGCGCGGTCGTCCTGCACCACCGGCTCGCCCAGTTGGCGATAGTCCTGGAAGCGGCTGCGGTAGTGGGCCGTGATCGCCTCGACCAGTTCGGCCAGTCGACCCGCCGCGATCGTCGCCCGATAGCTCTCGGCCACTTCACCGCGCGTCGTGACCGTCAACTGCAAGTGCGCGGGCTTGGACGTGTCGGTCGTATCCCAGACGTGGTCGTAGGTGACGAGGTCACCGTCTGGTGGCTGCGCCTTCACTGCCTCGAGTGCCTGGGTCTCGGGGGAGACGACGAGTGCCCAGTCCAACGGCCAGAGCGCGCGCGTGTCGAGACGGGTGGCCTGGCTCGTCATCGTGCCGTCGAGCCACCAGGTCCGGTCATCGAGTTGCAGCCGCACGATAGCGTGGTCGAATACGTTGTGGCCGGGAAGCGTGTCCTTCAGCGAACTGCGCGCGGTCGACGAGACCAGCGCGGGCTTCGCGTCGAAGCCGAGGCGCTGCAGGATGGCCGCCAGTAGCGCGGTTTTGTCCTTGCAGTCTCCGGCTCGATCCGCCCAGGTGCGCGCAGGCGGCTTAGGCTTGTGCGAGTTCTCGCCCAGGCTCGCGCTGAAGTAGCGCACGTCGTCCTGCACGAGGCTCAAGGCGGCCGAGACCAGCGCCTGGCCCTTCAGGCCGCTCGCCCGCCAGGCGTCGAGCCGGTGCTCGAGATCGGGACCCAGCGTGGAGTCGACGTTGAAGAGCTTCGTGCCCCAATCCGCGACCTCGTGCCAGTCGGCGTCGTCCGAATAATCCACGCGCGGGTAGACGGCGTAGTCGGACGGCGTACCTTCCTCTGGCTGAATCGCCGCAACGTCGGCCCGCTCCAACTGCCAGCGCTGCACGCCGCCAGCGTCCTGCACCGCGGGGATGGCGTCGGTGCGCATAGCCTGCACATGCAGGCGCCGCGTCGAACGGCTGGTGACCGAGGCGAACAGACGATCGACCGGCATGTCGAACCCGATGGACAGCGCGCCGTCGTGCGACGGGCCGTGGACCGGGTTCTGGCCCAGGATGCTGTACGAGACCTCGATGATGTCGCCCACGCGTACATCATTGAGAATGACCAGCAAGGTCTTGCGGCCGTCGATCGACTCGTTCTCCAGGCCCGCTTCGCGGCGCAGCAGCTCGATGCGTGCGTCGGCCAGGCGGTCGAGGCGGCGACCATCGCGCCACACGGCGAAGGCGTGGAGCAGGACCTTCTGGTACGACGGGTCGAACGACACCTCGACGCGGCCCGCCGAGCCCAGCCCGCTAGCGTCCGTGATCAATGCACGCCACATGAGGTATTGCCCGGCGCCCTCGTTGCGATCGATCGCCCGCTGCTCGTCGATCAGCAGAGCGTGCCAGCCACCGCGTGCGGCGAGCGGTCCGGGCACCCCTGGCGCGCCAACGGCGGCTGCATGCGGCTCGACCCAGGCCGGCGGCGGCGCAGAGCGCCATCCTTCCCCGGACCGCACTCCGGCGGCCATCCGCGCGGCCGGGTGATCCGCGGCGGCGGCCATAGGCTTCGCGGAGGTCGCGGCCGCGGCGATGGACGATGCGGTGGCCATCATTGCGAGGCTGGCCCCCGCGAGCGCTGCAAGATGGAAACGCAGCGATCTGAATCGAATGGGACGGGCGTTCATGCCCCATTGTCAGTGACTCGTCAACATGCGTTCGACTCGACCTGCCCATCGGATAGGCAGAATTCCTCGCGAACATGTCGAAAAGCGCACACGCACATCACGCTTCGGGAGTTCCCCGGCCGGCGCACCTCCGCCAGCACGACTCGCGCCCCTGGCAAGATGCATGTCCTGCACGGACTGGTGCGAGAAAATGAATGCGGCGAACACAAACAATCTCGGGAGGGATCATGGGAATTGGATTCACGACGGCCAACAGGGCTTGGCTGCTCATTGGGATTCTGGTCGCGAGCTGTGGGATTCGGGCGAGTGCTGCGGAAAATCCGCCTCTAAGCGCCGGCACGCCGAACACGTCGCTCGCGACGAACGCCATGAGTGCAGACGAACTGCGTGAACTACAAGCCCAACCCGTGGCGGAGCGGCGGCGTCGACTTGACATCATCGTCGCGGCCCATCCCGACGATCTTGCCTTGCGATTCATGCGCATGGAGATCGAGGATAAATTGGGGGATTCTGCGGCAGTTGTCGCCGACAGCGAGCTCGTCATGTCGAATCCATCCCTGAGCGCCCACTTTCGCCAGGTGGCGCTAGAGCGGCGGGCTGAACACTTGCTCCATCTCCACCGTTTCGATGAGTCCATTGCCGCCGCGAACCAGGCTCTGGAGCTCGACCCTTCGAGTGCCGCCGCCTTGTTCGCGCGCGGCTGGTCGCGGTACTTCGTCGATCAGAATGACGGCGCCCTTGCCGATCTTGACCAGGCGCTCCAGATCGATCCGGATGAGGGCATCGGGTACTCCCGGCGTGCGACGATCCTGCGCGACCAAGGCAAGTTCGATCGCGCCGCCAAGGATTTCGAGCGCGCCATCCAAATGGCGCCGAATGACGGCCCCAGTCACCGAGGCTATGGCGTCTTGCTCTACCAGACCGATCATCTCGAGCAGGCGTTGGCGCAATTGGATGCCGCTGCGGCGCTGCTGCCACGGGATCCTCTCGCCCTCGACTGGCGTGCTCAGGTCAACCGCGCATTGAAGCGCCCCGACGCTGTGTCTGCAGACGAGAAGCGCATGAGCGAGCTTGGCGCCTCCGTGGAAGATCTGGCCGGCGCGCACGCCGAAGTCGGCGGCGTCCTTGCTGCCCAACATGACTATGAAGGCTCCGCCCGTGAGTTCGGGCGATCGCTGTCGTTGAAGTTCGAGCCATCGGTTGCCGTCGACGTCGCACGAATGCAGTGGTTTGCCGGCCAGTTCGGGCAAGCGCTCGCGACGTATCGCGAACACGCCGTGTCACCCTTTTCGAGTGATTCGGAATACACCTCGCTTTGGCTGTACGTCATGCGCGGGCGTGCGGATCCGGCCGATGAGGCAGCGGCAAGAGCCGAACTGGCGCTGGCATGGAAGGCACATCAACCGCACGTATGGACAGACACACTCGTCGACCTGATCCTGGGCAAGACGACGCTCCAGTCGGCGCTCGTCGAAGCGGACGGCGCCGAAAAGGACAAGCTTCGTGCGGGCCGTCGATGCGAGGCCGACTACTACGCGGCCGAGCAACTGCTCATGCACGGACAGGACGAGCCGGCGAGCCATCTCCTCGAAGAGGCGCATCGGGTCTGTCCATCGACCTACTTCGAGACCCACGCGCTGGATGCAGAGCGTCGCTTGGTTGAAGCGAGATCAGCGTCGCATTGAGGTACCACGGGCCTATTCAGGATCGTGCGCGGGTCTTGCGAGAGCGGTCCATCGACAATCAAGTCATCCGACGCTCACCTCCTTGATCGAGTAGTCGACAAGCTTCAATGACTGCTTTCTGGCGTCCGGGTGGGCCTCGGCGAAGTCCGCAACGGGTCGAGAGGGTGAGTTCGCGGACCGGAACAGCGGTCATTCGGGCGCCGACCGACCCGGAGCCCTGGCGGCGCAGCTCCTGAGCGTCAGCTGTCCGCCCAAGACCGGCCGGTGACGCGGCCACATGCGCGCGAGGCGCCGGCCCGAACCGGGCCAGAAATCTGCGTTCGGCGAAGGCAACCGGCCAACCTGTGAGGACGCATCACCAGGGACAGCAATGCAGCGGTCGCCGACAGCGCCCTTCAACGGGCGAACGACAGCTCGCAGGCTTCGAGCTGACGGAGCTCGGGGCCAAGGAGCCGACAAGTTGAGAGGAAGTTTCGGCCCATATCCGGCAGGTGTTACTTCGCTTTGAAGCTGGGTCTTTCCAGCTCCGGTCGTAGCTGATGCCGGCCATTTCCATGGTGGCCTCGCATCAAATGCCCATTTTGGGTATATTCATGCCCAATATGGGCATTCGAGCAAACCCCAAGACACCGGCGTTCGGCCTCGCCGATGCCCTGTTCTCTGGAACGAGGCAGCGTCTGATCGGCTTGCTGTTCGGCCAAGCTGGACGCAGCTTCTACGCGACCGAGCTGATCGGACTGACGAAGAGCGGCTCCGGCGCCGTGCAGCGTGAGCTGGCCAGTCTGGCGCAGAGCGGTCTCGTCACGGTGCGTGCCGTCGGCAACCAGAAGCACTATCAGGCGAACCCCGACTCGCCCATCTTCGAAGAGCTGAGCGGCATCGCGCGCAAGACGATCGGGCTGGCAGATCCGTTACGAGAGGCGCTCGCGCCACTGGCCGAGAAGATCACGGCTGCCTTTGTGTACGGTTCCATCGCCAAGCGCACCGACACCGCCGGCAGCGACATTGATATGCTGCTGCTGTCCGACGAGCTGGCCTACGCCGACGTCTTTGCCGCGTTGGAGGCAGCGAGTTCAACGCTTGGTCGGCCGGTCAATCCGACCATCCTGACATCCGCCGAGCTCCGGAAACGCCTCAAGAACGAGGAGTCATTTCTGACCCGCGTCCTGGCGCAGCCCAAGATCTGGTTGATCGGAGGTGAAGATGCCCTCGCCATTTGAAAACCTGAGCGGTCCGGGCAAGCCGCTGAAGGCCGAGCCAGCCGACGCCAAGGAATTTGCCGGCCTCAAACGCGCTGGCCTGGCGCGGCTGCAGGATGCCTCCAACACGGGCCTGGCTCTCGAAAGCCGATTCGATCTGGGCTACAACGCTGCCCACGGGTTGTGCCTGGCCGCGCTTCGCTGGCACGGGTATCGATCGACGAATCGATACATCGTTTTCCAACTGCTGCCGCACACGCTCGACTTGGGGCCCGCGGTGTGGCGCGTCCTCTCGAAGTGCCACGAGATCCGCAACCTAGGCGAATACGAGGGCGACCTGAACGTCGATGAGCGGATCGTCGCCGACCTTTTGATTGCTTGTGCCGCTGTCGCAGCCAAGGTCGAGGGTCTCGGGCCCATCGGAACGGCATGAGCCAAATGCAACGCTCCGCCGCGCTGGGCTGACGCGCATGCGCTATTGGTGGGTCGACCAAAACCAAACCTATCGCCACGAGGTGTCGGGTGGCTATCTCTGCCGTGATCGCCCGCAAGCTCGGCATGGATCTGACGTCTGTGGCGCATCACCTGGCCCTGCTCGATCTGCCGCCACCCGTCGACCAAGCCTTGAAGACCGGCTTGTGTACCTCGCCACGAACCTTGTACGAGTTGAGCAAACTCCATGACGAGAAGCCCGAGCAGGTCAGCGCGCTGATCGCCGGCGGCGAGATCACCCGGAGCTCGGTTGCGGCACTGAAGGCACCACGTTCCCTCGCGCCCCCCACGCCATCACCCAGGGTCACTGAACTCACCAAGGCGACCTTCTGCTGCGCACTTCTGGAGGGGTCTCTCGACAAGATCAACCGGGCCCGCGGAGACTTCCGTGAGGCTGATCTCACGGTCTTCCGGCAACGATTGTCCGCGCTCGCGAATCGTCTGGGTTGAGGGTCGGACTGTCCGACCCCTGCGTCTCCCGAAGACGTCGTACGAGGCCGTCGACGCCTGGGGGCCGCCAAACGTATGTAACTGCATCGCATGAAGTAACCAGGAGCACCTACGTCATGGCCACCGCTTCCCGACAACGCGTCACCGTCGATCTCCGCGACGCGGCAGATCGCTTGCATGCATTCGCGGCTGCACGGCACATGACGACCGCCGCAGTGGTTCGCATGGCCATTCGCCAGACGCTCGATGGGCAGGTCGGTGCGGACAGCACCGTCACCCATCCTGCGCGCACGCTGATCGATCGGTGCGCCGTCAAGGTCACGATCCGCCTGGCCCCCGAGGCCGCAACGGCACTCGTCACGCGAGCCCATGCGGCGGATGTCTCGCAGGGGAACTACGTCGCCGGGCTGCTCGAGGGATTTCCGCCGCCCATGAGGCCGTCGGATCACGGCGACGCCGTGGCGGCCCTTGCAAAGTCGACGGATGCGCTGGCCGGGCTGCGCGTCGACTTGAACGGCTTCACGCGGATGATCCGCACGGCCGGCGCGAACGGACTGGCATGGCAGGGCGCAGATCTTGATGCGATGAGCAAGCAGATGCTGGACCACAGGATAGGCTGGCAGCCAACTGCCGGGTCAATGCATCTGCCAGGACTTCAGCAGCGCCGCCCTTCAGTGCAAACACGTCCGAGCGGTCGAGATCCAATCGCGCCGCCAAACCCTCGGTGACCAGCAGATCGTAGAGGCCGTCAGGGAGCGTCATCGAGTCTCTTCCGACCAGAACATCCACACGGCGCGCTGGAGACCGTTGTGACCGGTGCGCGAACAGCAGCGGTGCCGATCGGCATCGCCCGAGGCGTGCGTTCCAACGTCAATCATTGGTAGCTTCCAACACCATCAGCATCTCGGCAACCACCGCGAAGCCTTCTTCGTCGCTGCCCACTTGGAGGACGATCGGCTCAAAACCTGGTTGATCGGAGTCGGGGCTCAGCGTGATGCGCTCATGCTTCCATCCACCGCTCTCGGCCGGAACCTTCTCGCTCGCGTACAGCTTGACGGTGTACCTGCCACCAGTGTCCGGGTCCGCGAGGTCGCGATGCTGGACGACGACGACCTTTCCCTGGCGGGTACCGCTCGGATTGCCCCGGAATAGGCACCACGCGCCATTGGGAATGCGCCGATTCATGGACTCGCCGACCACCTGAGCGACGAAAAGGCCTGGCTGAGGACGGATCCAGTCGGGCAGTGCTACCCAATCGGTAGCGCGTCCTTCCAAGGTCTGAACGTCCGAAAACGATCCTGCGGCGAAGCGCAAGTCGATAACGGGTGCGGCCGCGACGCCGGCGGCCCGTTCTGCCGTGGACACGCGCCGCAACGGGATCACGTTGGATGCCGTGGCGGGCGCCGCCTGGGCGGTCGCGTCCTGCTCCTGGACGCTCACGACGGCCTGGATCGATTGCAATCGGCTGCGGAGGTACGCTGCCAGAGGGGCATCCGTGCAGTACACGTAGCATCCCTTCATGCCGCGCGTCATGAGCGTCCGATACGTGTTCGTGACGATGGTGTCGGCAAGTGCACTGGCGCCCTCGGGATCGGCAAGCATCATCTTCTTGAGCCCCTTGACCGATTGGTCCGAGGATGCCCGCTTGGTTGCGTCCGTCACGATGCGCCCATCGCGGTACGCCAGGTCCGGTCCGATGATGACGCCGACGTAGTCCAGTTCCAGTCCCTGGCAGGTGTGAATGCAGCCGACTTGGTCCACCGACCCGGGCTTGACGATCCACAGGCTGCCGTCGGTATCGAGGTTCCAGCGGCGCTGATAGTCGAATTCCGGGAGCTCGATGTCCCATGCCTCGGGATCCTTCTTGCTTGGCCATTTCCAACAGTAGCCGGCGACCACGCGTGAGCGGTTGTTCGACGAATTCTTCAGCGCGATGAGGTGGTGCAGGTCCGCCGGGTTGTCGAACACGCGGAAGTCGTACTCGCCCGTATCGAGGGTCGGGTTCGCGGTCTCACGGATATCGAGCGTGTCGTCGAGCCAAGCGAGGTAGCCGTCGGAACCGTTGCATCGGAATTGCGACGACAGTTCGAGTTCGGTGATCTCGGCGCCCAGGTCGAGCGCATGCCGACGGAGCTCCTCGGTGTGCCCGATGTCGAGGAGGGTGACGCGCTGGTCGTCGTCGACGAAGAACACGGTGCAGCGCGCAGACCGGATCAACTCCTTGACCTGGTTGTCGCCCAGGTTGCGATAGAGGCCGCTCTTTTCGTTGAGTCGATGCGCCTCGTCGACGATGAGGGTGTCGTACGTGTCCGGCGCGAGATCCACGAACGCGCCGGAGCCGCTGAACAGGTTGCTGATGCGCGTCTTGGTGAACGTCCCGGCCAGCTTGGCCTCGTAGACCGCGCGAGGCGCCGCGTTCTTGGAGACGTATCGCGCGTTGCGTTGGCGCGCGATGAAGGCGCCGAGCAGGTTGATCGCGATCACCGACTTGCCGGTGCCCGGGCCGCCCTGTACGATCACGACTTGCTTGCGCCCGGCGGCCCGTGCGTCTACCGCCAGGATGGTCTCGTGGACGACCTTCTGGTCGTCGATCAGCACGAACTCGGCCTTGCCCTGCAGCAGGCCGGCCACGCTGTCGATGAGCATCTTCGACGGCCGGATGCGACCGTTCTCGATGGCGTACAGTGCGCCCTTGCGGTCGCCGTAGCGCACATGCTCGCGAATGAAGGCCTGCAGCTTCGCGCGTTCGCGCGCCAGGAACAGCGGCGCCCGTGTCAGGTGGTCGCGGTAGTGCGGGTGGTCGATCTCGCCGTCGCGTGGATGGTTGTGCAGGTAGGCGCAGGGCTGTACGGACATGGACCCGTCCTGGACCGCGGCGTTGAAATCCTCGAGGTAGGCAGCGTACGACCAGGCCTGGTAGGACGGATGCGTTCCTTCGACTTCACCCGACCGACCCCCGCGTCGGGCCCAGACGATACCGTCCTTCTCGCTGCGGCGGGACTCCGACCATTGCTTGAGCTCGACGATGATGACTTTCGAGCGCGCCGCGGCGTCTTCCCCGGTGATCACGAAGTCGATCCGCTTCGACGTCTGCGGCAGCTGGTACTCGATCGCGACGCCGGCCTCTGCAGGGATCTCCTCGTCCTGAAGCACCTTCGCCATCTCGAGCAGCGAATGCTTCCAGGAGTTGATCTCGGAGGGGCCGACCCCGTGACCCGTGGCGCTGCGGAAGTGGCGCGATACGATGTCCTCGATGTCCTCGCGCAAGGCGTGATGAAGAAACTGCGTCTTGGTTGCCTGGTAGATGATCACCGTGGGTGCCGCGATCAGAGTTCGTCGTACTTCTTGCTGGTGCCGCGAGCGCGGGCTACCGGGTACTTCAACGCGTTGATCTGCAGCTTGGCCTGTGCCGCAGCGATGGGGTCGATGCCGAGCGCGGTCGAGAGCTGGATCAGGTACAGCAGGACGTCGGACACCTCGGCACCAACGGCTTCGCGCTTTTCCGAAGTGAGTTCCCGGCTCTGTGACTCCGTCATCCACTGGAAGTGCTCGAGCAGTTCACCCGCTTCCACGACCAGCGCGGATGCGAGGTTCTTCGGCGAATGGAACTGCTGCCAATCGCGCTCCTTCGCAAACTGGTCGAGCTGCTGGGCGAGTTCAGTTAACGAGTCGGGCATATATGCTGCTGGTCATGTGCGAGGAGGGTCGTGAGGCACCGTCAACGCTCAGGGCGTCTTCTGCCGTTCGACAACGTCTCAGACGGATTCGAGTCGTCTTCGTCGCGAAGCATAAACCTGCCCGGCGCCAACCTACTTTCAAGCCGGCCTCGCTTGCAATCAGACGACGTTGAGAAGATGATGATCCCAGGCGAAATCGGAGTTTGCGATCCCCGCCGAAAGTGCTTAATATTTAAGCGCGCTGGATCCCACACCGCAGCCGACTCTTCGAGCGACGGGAATTCTGCCAGCAACCCCCACGCCTCCATAACGCCGCATTCAAGCGCCGCAAAGCCTAACCGCTGTCTTCAGCGGGAGCCCCAGACACCAGAATTCCTTAAGCAAATCAACGGGTTACGTGAAAGCGTAGCCCGTTTTGCTTGGCGCTTTGCTCGTTAAGTAGTGACGCGGCTCACGCCATGAGCCTGACGAAGCCCAGACTGACCTCGAAGTAGGCCGGGTGGCCGTCGGGGATGGTGATGAAGAAGCAGGAGATGGAGCGGCTGTTGGCGCTGGTCGGGCGACTCACAAGAGGTCAGCGCCAAGAGTTGGTTGACCGGCTCAAGGCGCAGTCCAGCGCGGAGGTGTCCATCGAAGTGCTGGAGTCGGCTGGCAGCCAGAGCCGAGCGTGCCCGCATTGCAAGAGCCAGCGACTGGTGCGCAACGGCATGGCCGACGGGCTGCAGCGCTACAAATGCCGCGCCTGCGGCAAGACCTTCAACGCTCTGACCAGCACGCCGCTGGCGCGCCTGCGCCACAAGAGCAAGTGGCTCGAGCAGACGCGAGCCATGTCCGATGGGCTCACGGTGCATCGGGCCGCCGCATTCCTCGGCGTGGCGCCGAGCACGGCGTTTCGCTGGCGGCACCGCTTCCTGGGCGTACCCAGAGGCGTCAAGCCCGCGAGCCTGGCGGGCGTTGCCGAGATGGACGAGACGTACTTCTTGGAGTCGTTCAAGGGCCGCAAGGTCGTCGGCCGTGCGCCTCGCAAGCGCGGTGGGCGCGCAGCCAAGCGAGGCACGTCTCGAGAGCAGATTCCGGTGCTGGTGGCGCGCGACCGCTCGGGCGTGACCACCGACTACGTGCTCACCGACACCCGCAAGGCCGCCGTCATGGCGCTGCTCAAGCCGCTGCTGCCCGCCGACGCCGTGGTCTGCTCGGACGGTGCAGGCTCCATCAGCCAGGCGACCAAGGAACTGGGCCTGGAGCATCACGCCATCCTGACCTCGTCGGGTCGGCATGCGGTGGGTGCCTGGCACATCCAAAACGTCAATGCGTACCACTCGCGCCTGAAGACCTGGATGCGTCGCTTCTACGGCGTGGCCACGTACTACCTGGAGAATTACCTCGGCTGGTTCCGCGCTCTCGACCGAATGCCTAGCAACCCCGCCAGACCCGCGCAATTGCTGGTTCTGGCGCTCGGCCGCTGAAGTCATCATCAGTTAACGAGCAAAGCGCCTTTTGCTTTGTGGGGTGTCAACCGAGTGTCAACGGCCCTCTTCGACTAGAACAAGAGCCGCGAGATGTCGGAAGCGTTGTTCAGGCCCCCGCGGTGGTCGCTGCCCGTCGACGCCATGGTGAAGGTGTACCGATCGTCGCCTTGGAACACTGTCTTGATGTGCTTGCCTGACTGGTCGACTTGAAAGCCGAGCTCTTGGAGTGCGGACTTCACCTTTGCCGTCATGCTTTGGTAGTCACGGAGAACGGTCTTCAGGGTCTCTCGCATTTCTGCGGCTTTGTCTGAAGCGGGATTGGCGTCCAGCAGCGCCTTCAAAACATGCTGTCGGCGGCTGTCTGCCACCACCCGTGTCGTAGCGTCTTGCAGCGCGTCCCGCACGATCGCCAAAATCTCGCCAGCGTAGAGGTCCTGCTCAGGAATGGTCTTGAGGGTCAGTCCGGCTTGCATCGGGGCGCGAGCTTGAAATCTCCGCACCTCCGATCTCAAGCGCTCGATCTCTCGCTCGGCATCGGCAAGCTCCTGCTTGCGCGCCGTTGATTCCGCGTCGAAGTTCTCGATGTATTCCTGAACTGCGGTCGATCCGGACGCACGCAGTTCATCGAGCTTGGCCCTCGACAGCGCTTCCTGGACATTCGGCCAAGTCGTTCGCGCGAGTGGCCTACGGTTGATCAACGCGGTGCGAACCTCTTCGAAGATGGCGGTCTGAAGCTCCTTTGCGCTCGGATACTGGCGTCCTGGGAAGAACGATTGCCGACCGCCTCCGTCGGGCCAATATATTCCGACAGCGCCGCCGTAGACGTTCTCTGATTCGGCCTCCATCATCAGTCGGGTCGAAAACTGGCGGTTTGGCTCCACAAGGACGTGGGCCATACCCGAGAGCGCATCCGCAAGAACGTTGGGGCGTACAGAGTGGCCACCACCGAAATTCGCGCTGACGTACACGATGGGAAGTCGGCTGCCTGCGCTGCCGAGAATGCAGCGCAAGGCGAGCGGCACCTCGGAATTTGCAAGCCGGTAAGGCTCAGCGGACACAGAGATATCGCCGTCAGCGCCGCCGCCCAGGTTGTCGAGCAGCGTTCTTACAAAAAATGGCTTTTTCCCTAGGGGCAGGCGTGCGGAAGGGTGCTGCGATTCACAGCTTGTTCGAATGCCAATCCAAGGACGGCGTTCAAGGTTGGAAAAAACGACCCGGGACACCCATTCGAGGCCACCTTCTTGTTTGGTGTGTTGAATGGCGGCCGACGTGGATGTGCCCGTCGCGACCTTCACGACTTCGATCTTTTCCTCGCCCTTCTGAGCTGACCATTCCTGCCGCTCGCCGAAGCCCGCGGTATCTTGATTCGTGAAGACCGTGTGGGGCGAGCCGAGCAGCCAAGTGCGCACTGCGCCGAGGAAGGAGTCGGCTGTGGTGGAAGAAGCTAGCGGAAAATCGGTAGCGAACGTGAGCATGGGCAACCCTGAACATATGGTTACACCAGTCTAGCGCCGCAGAAGGACGTTAGGCAGCAGGGTTAGCGCCGGCACTGGACGTGCGCCCAGCAAGCGGATTGAGGCGCGTCGCTTCCTGCATAAGCGCACGACGTGGCTCAGCCGTCAAACCTGGCGATCGGTGCCGGCCGCCTTCCAACGTCTGAAAGGCGGGCGAGTTGCCGGCGCCGGGGTCCAGAAAATGTCCGGCATACGGGCCGGGCAGAGGGTCGGCGTCAGGAAGGAAATGGGAGAGATTGCACGCCGACGCGACATAATGAAGGGAACCCGCGAAGTCGTCGTGAGACCGTCCTGCGTCACTGCTTTTCAAGTGGAGGCCGGCGCGGTGATCGTGCTGCGCGGGCTTCATACCGCGCAGCGGCCGCCCGCCCGCCGGCGCACCGTTCAAGGAAGGCACGAGCAAATGAACGACGAATGCATTGCACCGGGCTCTGCGACTGAGCTAAAAGGCATGTTCGGTCGGGCCACCAAAGCGGTGTCGATCGAGGAAATGAATCGCTCCATCGCGGCGCGTGGGGCCGAAGCGGGCTCGCTGGTGCGAGACGTCAAAGCTGTATCGGTCATTCCCAGAGACGAAGTGGGCGAGAGCAAATGAGCTTCGAGGATATCGACGTTTTGCTGTGCCTCTGCGCCGCATCGGTCGCAGCGTAGTTGGAAGACAAACGGCTGAGGTCGGACATCGCGAATCTGCATGTTTTCGTCCATTGAGCTGTGCTGCCGAACTGCAAGACTTGGGGCCGCGCCCATTTCCGACGTCGGAAATGGCGATCGCGGCTCAGACTACCCTGAGCGCGGCAAGAGGGGGCCTACCCGACCGAATGGTCTCTTGGGGACGGCGCCACGCAAGTTGGGACTGCCGCAAGTGGGGCCTATTGAGCCGAAAACCTTGGTTCGCGATACTTGACGCAATGGCAGGGTGCCTACCGGCACCTGCGGAGGATTTCAAAGAGCTTTTTGCTCGATACCGCCAAGCGAACCTGAGTCATCCGTCGAGCAACGGAGTCAGGCTGAGAACAGGAAATTGCCCGCGACCATGAGCGAGTATCAGTACTACGAGTTTGCTGCGATCGACCGACCGCTCACCCGTGCCCAGATGGCGCAATTACGCGCAGTCTCCACTCGCGCCGTGATCACCGCCTCCGGCTTCGCCAACCACTACGAGTGGGGCGACTTGAAGGCCGATCCCGCCGACTGGATACGGCGCTACTTTGACGCCTTCGTCCACACGGCCAACTGGTGTAGTTGCCGACTGGCCTTGCGCGTGCCTTTGTCGACGTTTCGCAAGGCGGAACTGAAGGCCTTTGCCGCAGGGCATGCGCTGACCATCGAGGCAAGCGATGAACACTGGATCATCGGCTGGTCGCTCGACGAAAGCGAAGACTACGACCGCTTCGGCGTGGAAGATGGCAGTGGTTGGATGCGACGCCTGTCGCCCCTGCGCGACGAACTGCTGCGCGGCGATCTGCGGCCGCTGTACCTTGGGTGGCTGGCTGCGGCCGTCGACATCGACGATGACGTGCTGGAACCGCAGGCGCCGCCCGGTTTGGCGGAACTGTCCCCGTCGCAGCAGGCTTTGGCGGAGTTCATTGAAGTCGATCCCGACATGCTTACCGCCGCTGCGGCGGGAAGTGCGCGAGTTGCGGAGAACGATTCGGCGCGAGTTGCTGGCATCGACGCATGGCTCGACGGATGGTCGCGCGAGGAGATGGCGGCCATGCTGAAGTTGATCGCTCAAGGTCAAGGGATTGAGGCAGAACGCCGGATCAGATCCGGCCATGCCGCCTGGCTGGAGGCTCAACGCCCACCAACCGTCGCACCTGTACTGCGGCGCCGCGTGGGGCTGTTGCGCGAACTCGCGCGCTCGGCCTCGAATGTGCGCGTGGCGGAAGAAGCGAAGGAGCGCGCCAGGCAGGAGGCCGAACGCCGCCAACAACGCGAAGCGACCCTGAGGCTGCTGATGGCAGACGTGCCCCGACGCTGGGCCGCCGTCGATGCCCTGGCGCAACGAGGCTCGGCATCGGGGTATGAGCAGGCGGTACGAGCGGTGGCGGATCTGGCCGAAGGCTACGCGCTCACCTCCAACTTCAAGGCGTTCGATCGCGCGCTGCGGAATTTTCTGGTGCGCCACGCGACTCGGGGTGCGTTGCTGCGTCGCCTGACCGAGGCGGGTCTGTGGTCCGGCTGAGGATTTGCGATGGACGGCAGCGCTGATCGGCAGATGAGTGAGTTGGAATGGCTGCGCGCAGAAAACGCCCGCCTGACCGGTCTGCTTGAGACGCACGGCATTGCGTGGCGCGATGGCGAGCCGCCGGGCACGCAAACGGCCCCGTCACCGTTGACCACGGACGAAAAGGTCGCTCTTTTTGGTCGCCTGTTTCGCGGGTGAACCGACGTCTATCCGGTTCGATGGGAAAGCAAGGTGGGCAAGAGCGGCTACTCGCCGGCGTGTGGCAACGAATGGCGTGCGGGCGTTTGCGAGAAGCCACGCATCAAGTGTGCGGACTGCAGCCATCGGCTGCTGGTCCCGTTGACCGACCAGACCTTGTACGACCCCCTCTCCGGGCGTCACACCGTTGGCGTGCATCCGTTGCTCGCCGATGATGGCTGTCATTTCCTTGCAGTTGATCTCGATGACGCCGAGTGGAGATCGGACGCACTGGCTTTCATGCAATCCTGCCGGGAACTGGGTGTGCCTGCCGCTTTGGAGATCTCGCGGTCCGGAAACGGCGCTCATGCGTGGGTACCCGTCTCCATATGCGCCTCGGCGCTTGCCTGCTGACGTATACGCGCGGGATCTCACGCTTCGTCCGAACTCCTTTCTCGATCGAGAATCTTCACGCCCAACCGATCCACTTGTGCGTCGCCCCACTCGTACAACTGCTGCAGTACCGGCTGCAGCGAGCGCCCAGTCGTGGTGAGCTCGTAGCGCACAGCGCTGCCAGCCGTCGGTTCCCGACTCACCAAGCCGCGGTCCTGCAGCCCTTGTAGGCACTGCGTCAGCATCTTGTCGCTGAGGCGCGGAATGCTTTGACGCAATTCGCCATAGCGTGTCGGCGCCGATTGAAAAGTGACCCACCCTGCCGATCGAAAAGTGACCCAGGGATGGGGCCGGCGCGTTGTCTGCCGGCTGTGGATAACTCTACCTCCTTGCTCGTCTTGTCGTGATGGTTTGTC
>Ga0302314_10001357_pt1 | contig 45790 bp, 34 predicted proteins | sample III_Palsa_N2_3_FD_200533 | JGI IMG/M metagenome (GOLD analysis project Ga0302314, IMG submission 200533) | Peat permafrost microbial communities from Stordalen Mire near Abisko, Sweden - III_Palsa_N2_3 | ecosystem: Environmental > Terrestrial > Soil > Palsa > Peat permafrost | place: Sweden...
CTTGCCGTCCAGGTCGAGGACGGAGCCCTTGCGGAGCGAACTGGCGGCTACCTTCACGGAATTATGGACCTCGGTTTTGGGCGCCGCTGTGCAGCGCGGCCTCGGATGGTTTGATTCTGATCGCGCACCTACACTGCAAAGGGCTAGATTGGCCAGAGGCGTTGGGGGCTGGATCAAACCTCACCGTGTCCTAGGCCTTGCGCCTAGGACCCATTGAGCGCCGTGTCGGCGGTGGTTAGCGCGGTCGTCGACGACACATCCAATCACAGGGCTTCAGCGCTCAATGGGCCCCAGGCACAAGGCCTGGGGAACGGGGTTTGTGGGGCGTTCAACGCCCGGGATGACGAAGATGAGAGCAAGAGTTGAGCGCTGATCTTCCCCCCTGGTGGCGGCCAGAACGCCATGGCGCCAAGCGGCCGTTGCTGCTCCAGCGCAACGCCATCACCCGCGCGGTGCGGGGCTGGTTCGAGCGCCAGGGCTTTACCGAGGTGGAGACGGCGGCCCTGCAGGTCTCCCCCGGCAATGAGGCGCACCTGCACGCCTTCTCAACCGAAATCGTCGGCCACGACGGCGCCCGCGAGACCCTCTATCTGCACACCTCGCCGGAGTTCGCCTGCAAGAAGCTGCTGGCCGCGGGCGAGACGAAGATCTTCGATTTCGCCAGGGTCTGGCGCAACCGCGAGCGCGGGCCGCTGCACCATCCGGAGTTCACCCTGTTGGAATGGTATCGCGCCGGCGAGCCCTATGAGGCGCTGATGGCCGACTGCGCGGCCCTGCTGGCGCTGGCGGCGGAGACGGCGGGGCGGCGCGAGTTCAGCTTTCGCGGCCGGACCATGGACCCGTTGGCCGAGCCGGAGCGGCTGACGCTGGCCGAGGCGTTCGAGCGGCACGCCGGGATCGACCTGATGGCTAGTGTGGGCGCGGGTGCGGCGGTGGATCGGGACGTCCTGGCGGCCGCCGCGACGGGCGCGGGCGTGCGGGTCGCGGACGATGATCAGTGGGCGGACGTCTTCAGCCGGGTGCTGGTGGAGAAGATCGAGCCGGCGCTGGGCAATGGCCGCGCGACCCTATTATGCGAATACCCCGCGGCCGAGGCGGCGCTGGCGCGGCTGAAGCCGGACGATGCGCGCGTGGCCGAACGGTTCGAACTCTATGCCTGCGGCGTCGAACTGGCCAACGCCTTCGCCGAACTCACCGACCCGGCGGAACAGCGGCGCCGGTTCGCGGCGGAGATGGACGAGAAGGCGCGGGTGTACGGCGAGCGCTATCCCGTGGATGAGGACTTTTTGGATGCGCTGGCGATCATGCCCGAGGCGTCCGGCGCCGCGCTGGGGTTCGATCGGCTGGCGATGCTGGCGACGGGAGCGGAGAGCGTCGAGCAGGTGATGTGGGCGCCGGTGGTGGGGTAGACCGCCGGTGCAATTCGAGGTCTCTTCGACCGGAAAGCCTTGGGGGCGAAATTGGCCGGCTACATTTTCTTATCGCTGATCTGCGTGGCCTTGATTGGTGGTATCGCGATCTCGCTGAAAACCGGCAAAACCATGACGCCGCTCCGCGGAACACAGCCTTTCATTGTGGATCGGTCTCAGCAGCCCGGCAGGTTTTGGGGCGGTATCGTCATCATGGCTGGATTTGCCATGGTCGCCGCGGGGATGATGCTGGCGACAATATTCGACCGCGCTTCATAGCGGGCCGAGGCAGGCCAATCCGAACGCCACAAAAGCCAGTCTTGCTTCGGCGGCCGTATGCGTTTTCCTTCTCCCTCTTGCGGGAGAAGGTGGCGGCGAAGCCGACGGATGAGGGGTCGCGCAGGCCTTTCCGATAGGCTGTTTACAGGAAACACGAGAGGCCGGTGCGACCCCTCATCCGACCTCCTTCGGAGGCCACCTTCTCCCGCAAGAGGGAGAAGGACTCCTTAGTCATCATCTTCCTGCTCCAGCGCCAGGGTCCAGGTCTCGCCATCGAACCAGTCTTCCAGCGCCGTTTCGCCATCACGGTACAGCAGCCTCGTTCCCGGCGGGGCGCCGAGGCCGGGGAGTTGGGTTCTCAGGATTTCGCGGGCCAGGGCGACATCCACCGCATCGACGTCCACCCCCACGTGAACACACTCGAGCGAGCCGTCCTCCAGCGCCTCGCTGAGCAGAGAGCCGCCGCCGCTGACCCAGCCGGCGCCGTGCAGGCGCAGCTCGGCGTCCAGCGGCTCCTGGTAGCGCTCGTAGCGTTCGTCCGGCTCGATGTCCTGGGGCAGGTAGACGTAGATGAACTCGCTCTCGCCCGGCATCGCCGGCGGCGCGCCGTGGAGCAGGTCTTTCAGATTGTCGATGGCGGCCATGCGCGGCTCCCCTCAAAGCTCGATCGGCTCGAAGCTGGCGAACAGGTCCTTGGCCTCGGGAAGCTCCGTGAGCGGAATATAGTCGCAGGCCGCGGCATAGCGGCCCCACATGGCCTGGACGTCCGGGTGCTCATGCGCCTTGGCGATGGCGCCGTCGTTCCACTCGAACACCTCGACGATGGTTCCGTCCTTGGCGCGCATGGCCAGGGCCGGCCGGCCTGAGGCGAAGCCCAGCCGGCGCAGCGCGGGCACGTGTTCGAGGGTCAGCGCGAGCAGCGCCGCGTCCTGGCCGGGTTTGGGCCGATAGCCCACGATCACCATGTCGCCCATGTCGCCGCCTCCGCTCAGGATGGAACCAGTCTAGCAGGGGGATAAGGGGACAGGATACTTATCCCAAGCCACTGTAGATGACCCTTCCGACAAGGTTGTGGGATAAGTATCCTGTCCCCTTATCCCGCCCCGGAAACGCGGTATAGAAGACAAGGAGGGCCGGGGGCGCAAGCATGTTCGAACACGTCACGACGCTGTTGTCGTTCATCTATGCGCTGGCGGTGACACACCTTCTGGCGAGCGCCACCGAACTGATCATCGCCCGCGACCGGGTGAAGTTCAGTGGCCTGCAGGCGACCTGGATGGCGGCGGCCCTGCTCGGGGTGTTTGTCAACTGGCTGCAGTTTTGGCCGCTGCGGGCCATCAGTCATTGGTCGCTGATCGACGTGTCCCTGCTGATGCTGACGGCGGTGGTGCAGTATTTTACCTGCTCGCTGGTCTCCGTCCGGGTTGAGCGGGAGGGCGCGGTCGACATGGCGGCCTTCTATGCCAGGCAAAAGCCGATGTTCCTGTCCGCGCTTGGCGGGCTGCTGGTGCTGGCGGCGATCCTCAACTACGCCGAGCGCAATCAGAGCCAGGGCCTGGCCAGTACGGCCTGGATCGGCGAGGATCTGCTGGTCGCGCCCCTCGCCGCGCCACTGGTGGTCAGCGCCATCGCCCGCGCCACCTGGCTGCAATGGACCAGCGTCCTGGTCTATCTGGCCCTGCTTTTGACCCTGCTCGTCCTGTTCACGCCGCTGGGTTAGCGCACCAGCCTCAGATCGCCTCGGCCCGCAGCCGCTCGCGCCACAGGGCTTGCCGACGCTTGAGCTCGTCCATCCGGCCGATGTCGGGATAGTCTTCGCGCAGGCGATCCAATTCCTCGTAGCGGAATTCGCCTTCGCCGTGCTCGCGCCAAGCCGATTGCAGCGACGCATGGCGGCAGCCGCCCTGGCGCAGGACAAACCACAGCTGGTTCTGGTGAGTGTCGACGTTGCGGCTGGCGCCCACCCAGGCCTCGCCTGTGGCGTTACAGATCACCGCGAACACGCCGTACGCCGGCTTGCGCTCCTTGTAGGCGGCGATGGCGGCCTTGCGGTCCTTGGGGGTCATGATGGGTCCTTTTTACCCGGGCGATATAGGCGGTGATTTTATCCGGGTAAATAGGCGCGGACTCCCTTGCGCCTGGCGCCGGCGCAGTTAAGCTTCCCCGGCCAGGAGCCTCCGGTGGAGCATCGCCCATGAGCCAGAGTGACATGCTCGCCGCCGTGCGCGCCGCGCTGGAGGCCAGGCCCGGCGCCGACGGCTCCGAGCATCCGGCCGCCCGAGGCGTGGTGATGTACAAGGTCGTGGGCAAGCTGTTCGCCATCCTGGAGGTGCGGAAGATCCAGTGCGTGATCCTGAAGTGCGATCCGCACATGGTGGATATCTTGAAGGAGCAGTACGCCGGCGTCGGCCACCGCAGCCACCTGGACCGGCGCTTCTGGATTTGCGTCGACCTGGAGGCGGACGTGCCGGCCGACGAAATTGTCAGGCTGATCGAGGGGTCCTACGCGCTTGTGCGCGAAGGCCTGACCCGCAAACAGAAGGCCGAGCTGGCGGCGCTGGGCGGCTAAGGTTGCGGCGCAAGGCTGGCGCGCAAGGCCAATGGCGTGTTTGATCGAGGCGGTTTAGGCGAACCGGGGGCGGATCTATGGCTGTGACCTGCAAGACCCGCGGTTTTCGTTGGGCGCTCGCCTGCGCCCTGCTGCTGATCGCCGCGCCAACCCTGGCTGTGGCCGCGCAGGACGACGCCGCCGTGGCGGCGCGATGCCAGTCGCCGGCGCCGACCGACAAGGTCAATCCTGGCGACTGCGGGCTCGCCTACCTCAATCTGCGCCTCTACGATCCGGCGATCGCCGCTTTCAGCCAGCAGATCGAGGCCGCGCCGACATCGGCGGAGGGCCACGACAACCGCGGCGTGGCCTATGATCACGCGGGCAAGTCCGACCTGGCGCTGGCCGACTTCACCGCCGCCATCACGCTCAAGCCCGATTTCGCCCTCGCTTACACCAATCGCTGTGGCCTCTATGGTCGCAAGGGTCAGCTGGACCTGGCGATCACAGACTGCACCCGGGCGATCGCGCTCGATCCCGCCGCCGACGCCCCTCACCTCGATCGCGGGCAGGCCTATAGCCTGAAGGGCCTCAACGATGAGGCGATCGCCGAGTTCACCGAGGCGATCAGGCTAAGACCGGGCGGCGGCGACGGGTACGCCCAGCGCTGCTATGCCTATCAGGTGAAGCGGGCTTACGAGCAGAGCCTGGCCGATTGCGCCCAGGCGCTCCGGCTTCAGCCCGGCATGGCGCTCGCCCATGACAATCGCGGCGTCGCCTATGACCATCTGGGGCAGCATGAACTGGCCATGGCCGACTTCAACGAGGCGATCGCGCTGAACCCAAAGCTGGCCAACGCCTTCGCCAATCGTTGTTACTCTTGGGAACTCCAGCGGCTCTACGATCAGGCCGTCGCCGACTGCAATCAGGCGATCAGGCTCAACCCCGACTATGCCCAGGCCTATCGGATTCGGGCGCGCCTCTACGGGCTGATGGGCCTGCACACCCAGGCGATCGCCGACGCCACAAAGGCCATAGCGCTCGACCCTACGTATCCGTCCTTCATCAACCGGGGCAGCGCCTATCTGATCGCCGGCGGCTTTGACGAGGCGGTGGCCGACTTCACCCGGGCGATCACGATGGCGCCAGATCACATGGAGGGTTATCTCGCCCGCGCCGAAGCCTACGAGAAGAAGGGTCAGTTCGACCTCGTCATCACCGATTGCACCAAGGCCATCGCCCTCAGCCCAGACAGCGCTTTGGGCTACAATGAGCGCGCCTGGGCCTATCATCTGAAAGGCGCCGACGCGGTCGGGCTGGCCGATGTCCAGAAGTCGCTGGCGCTGGCCCCCGGTTACGTCAACGCCATCGAGACGCGCGGGGAAATCTTTGAGCGGCTCGGGCGCCGTGACGAGGCCATCGCCGACTATCGCGCCGCCCTGAAGCTGGATCCCGGCGAAAGCTACGCCGCCAAAGGCCTGGCCCGCCTGGGCGCGACCGCCTAGCCGGAACCCCCTTCCCTGCGTCGGTGAAGGCGTCCATATCGCGCGCCATGACCAGGACCCTCACCAGCATTGGCACCCTCGCCCGAGCCGGGCTGATCGAAGCCGGGCGCGCGGCGGCGCTGGCGCCCGTGGCGGCGCGGTATGCGACGGCGATCACCGCGGCCAGCGCGGCGCTGATCGATCCGGACGATGCCGACGATCCGATCGCGCGGCAGTTCATTCCCGACGCAGCCGAGCTGATCGTCACCCCCGAGGAGTTGGCCGACCCGATTGGCGATGGCGCGCACAGCCCGGTCAAGGGGATCGTGCACCGCTATCCCGACCGGGTGCTGTTGCTGCCCACCCACGCCTGCGCCAGCTATTGCCGGTTCTGCTTCCGCCGCGAGACGGTGGGGCCCGGCGGCGCGGGGACGCTGTCGGCGGCGGAGCTGGATGCGGCCATGGCCTACATCGCCGGCGATAGAGCGATCTGGGAGGTGATCCTCACCGGGGGCGATCCGCTGGTGCTGTCGCCGGCGCGGGTCGGCCAGATCATGGACCGGCTGGCGCGGATCGAGCACGTGAAGATCGTCCGGGTGCACACCCGCGTGCCCGCCGTGGCGCCGGAGCGGATCACCGAGGCCCTGGTCGCGGCGCTGCAGCGGTCGGGCAAGACCACCTATCTGGCCCTGCACGCCAACCACCCGCGCGAGCTGACGGATGAGGCGCGGGCGGCGTGCGGGCGGCTGATCGACGCCGGGATCGTCATGCTGAGCCAGACGGTGCTGCTGCGCGGGGTCAATGACGATGTCGCGGTGCTGGGCGCGCTGATGCGGGCGTTCGTGGAGACGCGGATCAAGCCCTACTACCTGCACCATGCCGACCTGGCGCCGGGCACCTCGCACCTGCGGCTGACCCTGGCCGAAGGGCAGGCGCTGATGCGCGGTTTGCGCGGGACCTATTCCGGCCTGTGCCAACCCACCTTCGTCCTCGACATCCCGGGCGGCCACGGCAAGGCGCCGGTGGGACCGAGCTATGTGGAGGAAGGGGTTGGAGGGGTTGTGGTCGCGGACCCTTGGGGCGTCGGGCACGCTTATCCCTAGAGGGGATTGGCGATCGGTCGATCGCTAGAATTCACCACGGAGCACACGGAGGGCACAGAGGGGCCGGCGCTTTCGTAGATTCAAACGCCAAGGCGCGAAGGACGCGAAGAGGCTCGTCGCGCAATCCAACAGGAGCAGCCCTTGCCGATTGTCGCGGGCTTCGCCCCCCTTGGCGTTCTTCGCGCCTTGGCGTCGAAACCTTCTTCTTCTCCGTGCCCTTCCTGTGCTCTGTGGCTCAAAAAAAGCCAAGCCCACCGGACCAACGCATCCCCCGTTGACGCACCCGCCCGTCGGGTGCTCTACATCCTCGACACTTGCAGTGCGTTGGCGCGGCCTTGCCGCCTGCCGCGCCGGGTGTCCCGAACATCGCAATCACGTCCCGCCGCCGAGACCTGTCGAAGGGCGGATGGGACCTGCCTGGCAGGCGAGAGGACGTACCAGAATGGCCAATGTGACCGTCGTCGGCGCCCAGTGGGGCGACGAGGGCAAGGGCAAGATCGTGGACTGGCTGTCCAACCGCGCCGATGTGGTGGTGCGCTTCCAGGGCGGCCACAACGCCGGCCACACCCTGGTGGTCGGCAATCAGGTCTACAAGCTGTCGCTGCTGCCGTCCGGCGTGGTGCAGGGCAAGTTCTCGGTGATCGGCAATGGCGTCGTCGTCGACCCCTGGGCGCTGCTGGCCGAGATCGAGAAGATCGAGGGCCAGGGGATCAAGATCACCCCTGACCTGCTGGCGGTGGCGGACAATGCGGTGCTGATCCTGCCGATCCACGGCGAGCTGGACAAGGCGCGCGAGGCGCAGTCGACGCAGAAGATCGGCACCACCGGCCGCGGCATCGGCCCGGCCTATGAGGACAAGGTCGGGCGCCGGGCGATCCGCATCGCCGACCTGGCCGACCCGGATACATTGCGGGCCAAGATCGACCGGCTGCTGACCCACCACGACGCCCTGCGCAAAGGCCTGGGGCTTGAACCCGCCGATCCGGACGCGTTGCTGGCCGCGCTGGTCGAGGTCGCGCCCAAGGTGCTGGCCTACGCCAAGCCGACCTGGCGAATCCTGGACGAGAAGGTCAGGGCCGGCGAGCGGGTGCTGTTCGAAGGCGCGCAAGGCGCCCTGCTGGACGTGGACCACGGCACCTATCCCTTCGTCACCTCCTCCAACACCATGGCCGGCCAGGCGGCGGCGGGCTCGGGGCTCGGGCCGCGGTCGGTGGGCTATGTGCTGGGCATCGTCAAAGCCTACACCACCCGCGTCGGCGAAGGCCCCTTTCCCACCGAGCTGGACGACGAGGTCGGCCGCCACCTGGCCACTGTCGGCAAGGAGGTCGGGGTGGTCACTGGCCGGGCGCGGCGCTGCGGCTGGTTCGACGCGGTGCTGGTGCGCCAGACCATCGCCATCAACGGCATCCACGGCATCGCCCTGACCAAGCTGGACATCCTCGACGGCCTGGAAACCCTGAAGGTCTGCATCGGCTACCAGATCGGCGACCAGGTGTTCGACTACCTGCCCTCGGGCCTGAAGGACCAGGCGGCGGCGGTTCCAGTGTACGAAGAGCTGGAGGGGTGGACCGAAACCACCCAGGGCGCCCGCAGCTGGAAGGACCTGCCCGGCAATGCGGTGAAGTATGTGCGGCGGATCGAGGAGCTGATCGGCGCCCAGGTGGCGCTGCTGTCCACCAGCCCCGACCGCGACGACACCATATTGATGCGCGATCCGTTCGAGGACTGACTCAGCCGCCAAATCGCCGCACCAGCTTGGCCGTCAAGCCGGCGTTTACCGATGCTCGCGCATAGAGGACCGGTCAATTGCGGCCCGGTCCATGATCCCTGCGGATACGAAATCCTCGCGTCAGCTATCCTCGTTCCTGCAACGGGTGCTGCTGCTCGACTCCAGCCCGGCGAACGGACGGATGATGGCCGACCTGGTCAAGAACCTGGGCGCCGGGCGCATCCATACCGAAACCACCGAGGCGCGGGCCATGGAGGCCTGCAAACAGCTTGAGCCGCAGCTGGTGATCACCGAGTGGTCGGGGCCGATGTTCGAGGGCCTGAGGTTTACGAAAAATCTGCGCCGCAGCGGCCTGGCCTGCCGGGCGGCTCCCGTGATCATGGTCACCGCCGAGGCCACGGCGGCGGCGATCCTGGGCGCCCGCAACGCCGGGGTGCACGAGTTCCTGCGCAAACCTTTCGCCATCCGCGACCTGTCGCGGCGGATCGAGGCGGTGATGCTGACCCGGCGCGACTGGATCGAGGCGGTGAACTACGTCGGTCCCGACCGGCGGCGGTTCAACTCCGGGGACTATCGCGGCCCGCGCAAGCGGCGCTCCGACAGCACGGCGCCGGAGGAATCGGCGCGTATCGAACAGGCGCTGAAGATCCTGAAGTCCGCCTTCGGGGCCATTCAGAGCGATCCCGCCCAGGCGCGGCGCTCGATCCAGGCGCAGGCGGCCGACCTGCACGCCATCGCCATGCGGTCGAACGACATGAAGCTGATGAACGCGGTGGCGCCGCTGCAGCGGGCGATGATCGCCATCGGCGAGGCCGGACCCCTGTCGCGTCCGAAGCTGGAAGCCGCCGCCGCGGGATTGTGGGCGTTTGCGCCGGAAACGGTCCCGCAAAAGGAACGCTTCGCGATCTGACGACTGGGAGATAAGGGGACATGATACTTATCCCCTGACCCTGGTCAGAGGCCGCAATCAGCGCGCCATGGGATAAGTATCGTGTCCCCTTATCTCAAGCAGAGCGATCACCTCGCACCGACTTCGTAATCCAAGGCTCGGATGGGCCTACCTCAATTACGCCATGTCCCCGGTTCCCTTAGCCCGCGTTCGACTCCGTGAACGCCGAATAGACCAGGGTGCGCAGTTCGCGGCGGATCGGGTAGCTGGACGACGGCATCAGCTGGGCCATCAGCACCACCGCCAGCTCCTCGCGCGGGTCGACCCAGAAGAAGGTCGAGGCCGCGCCGCCCCAGGACAGGTCGCCCTTGCTGGCCGGGATCAGGGTCGCGGCCGGATCGATGGTGGTGGAGAAGCCCAGCCCGAAGCCCAGGCCGGCGTAGGCCGCCTCGCTGAACATGGACCTGGACATGGTGGCGATATCCTGTCCGCCCGGCAGGTGGTTGGCGCTCATCAGCTCCAGGGTCTTGGGGCTGACCAGGCGCGCACCCTCCAGCTCGCCGCCGTTCAGCAGCATCTGGCAGAACCGCATATAGTCGCGCGCCGTCGACACCAGGCCGCCGCCGCCGGAGACGAAGGTCGGCGGGGCGAGATAGGGGCTCTTGCGCGGATCGTCCTGCAGCACCACGCCCTTGGGGGTCAGCGAATAGCAGGCGCCCAGCCGGTCGGCCTTGGCTGAGGCGACCTGGAAGTCGGTGTCGACCATCTTCAGGGGCTCGATCACCCGGCGCTTGAGGAACTGCTCGAATGGCTGGCCGCTGATCTTGCCCACCAGATAGCCGAGCACGTCGGTGGAGACGGAATAGTTCCAGGCCTCGCCGGGGGAGAATTCCAGCGGCACTCGGCTCAGGCCGGCGATCATGGAATCCAGCGTGCCGGCGGTGGCGACCTCGCCGATGCCCAGCTTGCGATAGGCGGCGTCGACATTGGTGCGGTTCTGGAAGCCGTAGGTCAGGCCCGAGGTATGGCGCAAGAGGTCGACGATCAGCATCGGCCGGGCGCAGGGCTTGGTGCGGAAGGCCTGCAGGACGCCGCCGTCGAACACGCCGAGGTCCTTCCACTCGGGAATGTATTTGGCGACCGGATCGTCCAGCGCGACCAGACCCTCCTCCACCAGCATCATGAAGGCGATGCTCGTCAGCGGCTTGGTCATGGAATAGATGCGGAAGATCACATCCTCCCGCATCGGCCGGGCGCGTTCGGCGTCCATCTGCCCCAGGGCCGACAGGTGGGCGACCTGGCCGCGACGGGCGACCGCCAGGACCACGCCCTTCAGCTTGCCGGACTCGATGTAGCTCCGCTCCAGGAAGGCGTCGAGCCGCGCCAGGCGGTGCGAGGACAGGCCGACGGCTTCGGGTTTGGCGGACATGGCGGGCTCCGGAATGCTGGGCGGCAAGGCCTAGCAAAGGCCGGCGCGGCAGGCGAGCCTTTACCAGATCAGATCATCCCGCCCGGGCGAATGAAACTAATCTTCGGACTTCGCCTTTTTCATTACAAATTTGTGCGGCGCGATCGGCGCTAAGATTTCAACCGTGAGATAACTCAGTCCTATTGACGGCTTAGAGGAACGACGCAACACCCACGCTCGCCTTTACGGGTGCGCGCGCCGATGTCCGTCGTCCGGCCCGCGCCCGTCCGATCAGGCTGCTAGGAGACCGTATGAGCGAGACGCCCAGTTCACCGGCCGCCCCCTCTGCCTTCTACCGCGCCCCGCCGCCGAGGCAGCGTCCGCCGTGGCGGACGTGGCTGTGGATCGGCGTGGCGATCGTGGTCGCGATCCTCGCCGCGGTGCTGCTCACGCCTCACCCCGACCAGCATGCGCGCGGCCGGGGCGGCGCGGGCGGCGGGGCTGGCGGCGGCGCCGGCGGGCGGGGCATTCCCACGGTGGTGGGCACAGCAACGGCGGTCAAAGGCGACATCCCGATCACCCTCGGCGCGCTCGGCACGGTGACGCCGGAAGCGACGGTCACGGTGCAAAGCCAGATCGCCGGCACCCTGGAGACGGTGAACTTCAGGGAAGGCCAGATGGTCAAGAAGGGCCAGCTGCTGGCCGAGGTCGACACGCGGCCCTATGTCGTCGCCCTGGCCCAGGCCGAGGGCGCGCTGGCGCGCGACCAGGCCACCTTGGCCAACGCCGAGCTCGACCTGAAGCGCTACCAGACCCTGGCCAAGCAGGACTCGGTGTCCGGCCAGACGGTCGACACCCAGGCGGCCCTGGTCAAGCAGGACGAGGGCACGGTGAAGACCGATCAGGCCAACATCGCCTCGGCCAAGCTGAACCTGACCTACTGCCACATCATCGCCCCGGTCTCCGGCCGCGTCGGCCTGCGCCAGGTGGACCCCGGCAACTACATCACCTCCGGCCTCGCCAGCGGGGTGGTGGTGATCACCGAGATCGACCCCATCGACATCGTCTTCACCCTGCCCGAGGACAATGTCCCGCAGGTGCAGGCCAGGGTCGCCCAGGGCGTGACCCTGCCGGTGACCGCGCTTGACCGCACCGGGGCGATCACCCTGGCGCAGGGCTCGCTGCTGACGCTGGACAACCAGATCGACACCTCGACCGGCACGGTCAAGGCCAAGGCCCGGTTCGCCAACCCGAACGGCATGCTGTTCCCGAACCAGTTCGTGAACGTGAACCTGCTGGTCAACACCCTGAAGGACGCGGTCATCGTGCCGACCCAGGCCGTGCGCCACGGATCCAAGGGCGACTATGTGTTCACCGTTTCGTCGGCCGAAGACGATTTTACAGGCCAGTCGCACACCGTCGCCAAGATGGTCATGGTCAAGCTCGGCCCCTCCGACGGCGACCGCACCTCGATCGCCACCGGCCTTGTGGCCGGCGACCAGGTGATCACCGATGGCGGCGACCGGCTGACGGATGGCGCAACCATCCTGCTGCCCGGCCACATTCCGTCCATGCCGCACGTCAAAAAGCCCGTCGGCTTCTTTGACTGGATCGCCGGCCTGTTCGGGCACAAGCCCGATCAGACCGCCGCGGCGGGCGGCTCGGGCGCCGGCGCGGCGAGCTCGGGCGGCGGCGCATCGGACGCCGGCGGTTCGACGGCCGGCGCAGGCGGTGGCGGCGGCCAGGGCGGCGGCGGGCGCATGCAGGCCATGTTCGCGCAGCTGGACCTGACCCCCGATCAGCAGGCCAAGATCAAGGCGATCCGCGATGCGGCGCAGGCGTCCGGCGACCGCTCCGGCATGCGCGAGAAGATCGCCGATGTGCTGACCCCGGCGCAGAAGGCCAAGCTGGCGCAGCTGCGCGCCGCGGCCCAGTCTGGAGCGCAGTCGGGCGACTCCAGCGCGGCGCCCGCCAGCGGCACGCCTACGGCCCCAGGCGTCGGCATGCCGCCCTCGCCGGTGGCGCCGCCGCCGTCCGCGCCGGACTCCGCCGCCGCTCCAGCCCCGCAGGCCCCGGCCGGCGGACCTGGCGGCCACGGTGGTGGCGGTGGCGGCGCGCGCGGGGCGATGATGGCCATGCTCACCGACGACCAGAAGGCCAAGGTCAAGGCGATCATCGACGCGGCCAAGGCCTCCGGCGACTTCTCCGGCGTGCGCGAGAAGATCGCCGCCATCCTGACGCCGGAGCAGAAGGCCAAGCTGGCCGCGATGCGGGCCGCCCAGGCCGCTGGCGGAGACCAGTGATTGCATGACCGCCGCTAGCCAGGTCGGGGACCGCCCCTCCGCGGGACGCCGCGCCCGATGAGTCCCTCACGTCCGTTCATCATCCGGCCGGTGGCGACGTCGCTGCTGACGGCGGCGATCCTTTTGGTGGGCATCGTCGCGTTCAAATTCCTGTCCCTCTCGGCCCTGCCGGAAGTGGACTATCCGACGATCCAGGTCTCGACCTTCTATCCGGGCGCGAGCCCGGAGGTGATGGCCAACACGGTCACCGCGCCGCTGGAACGGCAGTTCGGCCAGATGGCGGGGCTGAAGCGGATGTCGTCGATCAGTTCGGCCGGCGCCTCGGTGATCACCCTGCAGTTCGGCCTGGACCTGTCGCTGGACGTGGCCGAGCAGGAGGTGCAGGCGCAGATGAGCGCCGCCACCAACATCCTGCCGGTCGACCTGCCCCAGGCGCCCAGCTACGCCAAGGTCAATCCGGCCGACGCGCCGGTGCTGACCCTGGCGCTGACCTCCAAGACCATGCCGCTGACCCAGGTCGAGGACCTGGCCGATCAGCGCATCGCCCAGAAGATCTCCCAGATCACCGGCGTCGGCCTGGTGTCGATCTCCGGCGGCCAGCGGCCGGCCGTGCGCATCCAGGTCAACACCCAGGCCCTGGCCGGCTACGGCCTGACCATGGAGAACCTGCGCACCACCATCGCCAACTCCAACGCCAACACCGCCAAGGGCAGTTTCGACGGCGTGGTCCAGGCGACCACCATCGACGCCAATGACCAGCTGACCGACGCAAACAGCTATCTGAACCTGATCGTCGCCTACAAGGGCGGGCGGCCGATCCGGCTGAAGGACCTCGCCAAGGCGGTCGACAGCGCCGAGAACACCCGGCTTGGCGCCTGGATGGCGGACAGCACGGCCAAGCCGCCGGTCGGCGTGACGCCGGCGGTGATCCTGAACATCCAGCGCCAGCCCGGCGCCAATGTCATCGCCACGGTCAACCAGATCGAGGACTCGCTGACCGCGCTGAAGGCGACCTTGCCGCCCGGCGTCGAGCTGTCGGTGCTCACCGACCGCACCACGGGCATCCGCGCCTCGGTGGTCGATGTCGAGTTCGAACTGATCCTGTCCGTCCTGCTGGTGGTGGCGGTGATCTTCGTCTTCCTGCGCAGCCTGCAGGCGACCTTCATCGCCAGCGTCGCGGTGCCCCTGTCGCTGGTGGGCACCTTCGGCGTCATGTACCTGCTGAACTTCAGCCTCAACAACCTGACCCTGATGGCGCTGACCATCGCCACCGGCTTCGTCGTCGACGACGCCATCGTCATGATCGAGAACGTCTCCCGCTACATCGAGGCGGGCGACAAGCCGATGCAGGCCGCGCTCAAGGGCGCCGAGCAGATCGGCTTCACCATCATCTCGCTGACGGTCTCGCTGATCGCGGTGCTGATCCCGCTGCTGTTCATGGGCGACGTGGTGGGACGGCTGTTCCGCCAGTTCGCCATCACCCTGGCGGTAACCATCGTCATCTCGGCGGTCGTGTCGCTGACCCTGGTGCCGATGCTGTCGGCCCGGTGGCTGAAGCCGCACAGCGAGATGAAGCTCAGCCGTTTTTCCAAGAAGTCGGAGGAGATTTTCGACAACATCCTGGCCCGCTACGACCGCGGCCTGAGCTGGGTGCTGGACCGCCAGCTCGCCACCATGATCGTCGCCACCGTCACCGTGGCCCTGACCATCCTGCTCTACATCGTCATTCCCAAGGGCCTCTTCCCCACCCAGGACACCGGCGTGATCCAGGGGGTGACCTCGGCCTCGCAAAGCGTCTCCTACGCCAAGATGGCCGAGCTGCAGGAAAAGCTGGCCGACGTGGTCCGGCAGGATGCGGACGTGGACAGCCTGTCGTCCTTCATCGGCGTCGACGGGTTCAACAACACCCTCAACGCCGGCCGGATGCTGATCAACCTGGCGCCCCACGGCCACCGCACCGGCTCGCAGGCGCAGATCCTGGAGCGGCTGCGCATGGAGGCGGCCCAGGTGGCCGGCATCACCCTCTATCTGCAGCCCGTGCAGGACCTGACCATCGACGCCAGCGTCAGTCCCGCCCAGTACCAGTTCGCCCTGGAAGGCGCGAACCAGGACGACATCAACACCTGGGCCGGCAAGCTGATCGACCAGCTGAAGCAGACCAAACAGGTCCGCAACCTCAGCGCCGATGTGCAGAACCAGGGCCTGGCCGCCTACATCAATATCGACCGCGCCACCGCCGCCCGCCTGGGCGTGACGCCGGCCACGGTGGACGCCGCGCTCTATGACGCCTTCGGCCAGCGGATCATCTCGACCATCTACACCCAGTCCAACCAGTACCGGGTGATCCTGGAGGCCGACCCGACCCTGCTGCAGGGGCCCCAGGCCCTGAGCCAGATCTATATGCAGTCCAGCGGCGGCATCGCCACGCCGCTGTCGGCCTTCGCCACCATCCAGCTGAAGACCGCCCCGCTGCAGGTCAACCACGTCGGCCAGTTCCCCTCCGCCAACCTCAGCTTCGACGTCAGCCAGGGCGTCTCCCTGGGCGAGGCGGTGACCGCGATCCGCAAGGCCGAGCAGGCGATCAAGATGCCGACGACCATCAACACCACCTTCATGGGCGCGGCGGCGGCGTTCCAGGACTCGCTGGGCAACGAGCTGTGGCTGATCCTGGCGGCGATCGTGACCGTCTATATCGTGCTGGGGGTGCTCTATGAGAGCTACATCCACCCGATCACCATCCTGTCCACCCTGCCCTCCGCCGGCGTCGGCGCGCTCTTGGCGCTGATGCTGTTCGGCCAGGATCTGGGGGTGATCGGGATCATCGGCATCATCCTGCTGATCGGCATCGTCAAGAAGAACGCGATCATGATGATCGACTTCGCCCTGGACGCCGAGCGGACCGAGGGCAAGACGCCGCAGGAGGCGATCCACCAGGCGGCGCTGCTGCGGTTCCGACCCATCCTGATGACCACATTGGCGGCCCTGTTCGGCGCCCTGCCGCTGATGCTCGGCTGGGGCGTGGGCTCGGAGCTGCGCCACCCGCTGGGCATCTCCATCGTCGGCGGCCTGATCGTCAGTCAGCTGCTGACCCTGTTCACCACGCCGGTGATCTATCTGCAGTTCGACGGCATAGCCCGGCGGCTCAACCGCGGCCGCGGACCCAACCTGCGCAAGGGCGAGACCGATCCGGGTATCTCGGAAGCCGAACCCGATCCCGGGCCTGAGCCGACATGAACCTGTCGGAACCCTTTGTCCGGCGGCCGATCGGCACCCTGCTGCTGACCATCGGCGTGGCCATGGCCGGCATCGGCGCCTTCTTCCTGCTGCCGGTGGCGAACCTGCCGCCCATCGACATCCCGACCATCCAGGTCCAGGCCAACCTGCCCGGCGCCAGTCCCGAGACCATGGCCACCAGCGTGGCCGGACCGCTGGAGCGTCACCTGGCGCACATCTCCGGCGTAACCGAGATGACCTCTCAAAGCCGGGTCGGCACCACCGGCATCGCCCTGCAGTTCGACCTCAGCCGCAACATCGACGGCGCCGCGCGGGACGTGCAGGCGGCGATCGAGGCGTCCACCGCCGACCTGCCCTCGACGCTGAAAACCCTGCCGGTCTATCGCAAGATCAATCCGGCGGCGGCGCCCATCGTGGTGCTGGCGCTGACCTCCGACACCAAGACCTCGCCGCAGATCTATGACTCGGCGTCCAACATCGTGGTGCAGAAGCTGTCGCAGATCAGCGGCGTCGGCGAGGTCGATCCCATGGGCGCCTCGCTGCCGGCGGTGCGGGTGGAGCTGAACCCCAGGGCGCTCTACCAGGACGGAATCGGGCTTGAGGACGTGCGGGCGGCGATCACCTCGGCCAACGCCCACCTGCCCATCGGCGTAGTGGAAGCCGGCGCCCAGCGGCTGCAGGTCTACACCAACGATTCCGGCATCACCGCCGACGACTACCGCCCTCTGGTGATCGCCTACCGCAACGGCGCGGCCGTGCGCCTGGGCGACATCGCCGCGGTGGTCGACGGCCAGGAGGACGTGCACAACCTCGGCCTGTTCGACGGCAAGGCCGCGGTGATCGTGCAGGTGATCAGCCAGCCCGGCGCCAACATCATCGCCACCGTCGACGCCATCAAGGCGGCCCTGCCGCAGCTGCAGGAGGCCCTGCCGCGCGACATCACCATGGACCTGGCGGTGGACCGCACCACCGCCATCCGCACCTCGCTCACCGAGGTGGAAAAGACCCTGCTGATCGCCACCCTGCTGGTGGTGGCCGTGGTTGCGGTCTTCCTGCGCAGCATGACGGCGACCATCGTGCCCGCCGTGGCCGTGGTGGTCTCGCTGCTGGGCACCCTGGGCGTCATGCTGCTGTTGGGCTTCAGCCTGGACAACCTGTCGCTGATGGCCCTGACGGTCTCCACCGGCTTTGTGGTCGACGACGCCATCGTCGTGCTGGAGAACATCACCCGTCACGTCGAACAGGGCATGCCCCGGTTCGAGGCGGCCCTGGCCGGGGCTAAGGAGGTGGGGTTCACCGTCGTCTCGATCAGCGCCTCGCTGGTGGCGGTGTTCACGCCGGTGCTGCTGATGGGCGGGATACCCGGGCGGCTGTTCCACGAGTTCGCCCTGACGGTCTCCACCGCCATCGTCGTGTCGCTGATCATCTCGCTCACCACCACGCCGATGCTGTGCGCCTGGCTGGTCAGCAAGCCGAAGCCGCATCACGAGGCCGGTTTCCTGGCGCGCTGGTCGGAAAAATCCTTCGCCTGGATGACCCGGATCTATCAGCGCAGCCTGATCTGGGCGCTGGATTCCGGGCCGGTGATCCTGTTCATCCTGGTCCTGACCATCGGCCTGAACGTCTATCTCTACATCGTCGTCCCCAAGGGCTTCTTCCCGCAGCAGAGCGGCGGCGCGCTGCAGGGCTTCATGCAGACCGACCAGGACGCCTCGTTCCGGCCCACCCAGATGCGGCTCCGGCAATTCGTCGACATCATCCACAAGGACCCGTCAGTGGACCATGTGACCGGCTTCACCGGCGGCCGGGCCGCCGGGGGGGCGGTGATCGTCAACCTCAAGCCGATCTTGCAGCGCACCGGCCAGGAAAGCGATGACGACGTGATCAACCGGCTGCGGCGCAAGATGTTCGCCGTCACCGGCGCGACCCTGTTCCTGCAATCGCCCCAGGCGGTGCAGGCGGGCGGCCGCACCGGCTACGCCCAGTATCAATTCACCCTGACCGCCGACGATCCCGTGCTCTTGAAGACCTGGGCGACCAAACTGTTCAACGAGCTGAAGAAGCACCCCGACCAGCTGCCGGACGTCAACTTCAACGGCGAGCAGGACCACGGGCTGGAGAGCTATCTGACCATCGACCGCGACACCGCCGCCCGGTTCGGCCTCAGCGCCATCGACGTGGACAACAACCTCTACGACGCTTACGGCCAGCGGCAGGTTTCGGTGATCTACAAGGCGCTGAACCAGTACCATGTGATCATGGAGGTGGCGCCCGCCTACAGCGCCGGGCCCTATGATCTGGACGGCATGTTCATCTCCACCAACCAGCCCTCGACGGCGGCCAAGACCGCGGCGGCTTCGGCGGCGAGCGCCGCGGCGGCGGGGGCGGCGGCGGCGAACGCCCAGGCCTCGACGACCGCACAGGCCTCAACGACCACGGCGACGGCCTCGAACGGCGGCGGCAACGCCCTGGCCGCGGCGGCCACCACCTTCGCCGCCACGCCCGGAGGGGCCTCGGTGGCCGGAGGCGCGGCGATCGGCGTGACCGGTCCCACCGCGCCCGACAGCCGCAACGCCGCCAATGGCGTGGCCGTGAGCGAGGAGCCGGAAGGCATGGCGCCCCTCATGGCCTTCGCCCGCTACGGGCCGGCGACGGCGCCGACCCAGGTCAGCCACCAGGACGGCGCGGTGGCGACCACCATCTCCTTCAACCTGCAGCCGGGCGCCTCGCTGAGCGACGCCGTGACGATCATGAACCAGGCCGAGGCGACCATTCAGATGCCGACCACCATCGTCGGCAGCTTCCAGGGCACGGCCAAGCAGTTCACCCAGTCGCTGGCCTCCGAGCCGATCCTGATCCTGGTGGCGCTGTTGGCCATCTACATCGTGCTCGGGGTGCTCTATGAGAGCTATGTCCACCCGCTCACCGTGCTTTCAACGCTTCCCTCCGCCGGGGTCGGCGCCTCGATGGCGCTGATCCTGTTCAACACCGAGTTCAGCCTGATTTCATTTTTGGGCGTCTTGCTTCTGATCGGCATCGTCAAGAAGAACGCGATCATGATCATCGACTTCGCCATCGACGGACAACGGGCGCAGGGTCTTTCCGCGAGAGACGCCATCTATCAGGCCTGCATGCTGCGCTTCAGGCCGATCATGATGACCACCTTCGCGGCCATCCTCGGCGCCCTGCCCCTGGTCATCGCCAGCGGCGAAGGCTCGGAGCTGCGCCGGCCGCTGGGCATCACCATCATCGGCGGTCTGGTGGTCAGCCAGATGCTGACCCTGCTGACCACGCCGGTGGTTTATCTTTATCTTGACCGGCTGCGCCGCCGCCGTGGCGACGAGAGCCATCTGAGCCACCTGCTCGGCTCAAATCCGGCCTCGGGCGCGACCCCGCTCGAGCCGGAACCCGCCTAGGAGATCTTGTTCAATGTACCCCCGATCCCCTCGCCCAACCCTGGCCCTGGCGCTCATGGCGGCCAGCGCCCTCGCCGCCTGCGCGGTCGGCCCCAACTACAGGCGGCCGCCGGTGCAGACGCCGCCGCAGTTCAAGGAGGCCGAGGGCTGGAGCCCCGCGCAGCCCCAGGACGGCGTCGACCGCGGCGACTGGTGGAGCGTGTTCAACGACGAGACCCTGAACGGCCTGGAGCAGAAGGTCGCCGTCTCCAACCAGACCCTGGCCGCCGACGCCGCCGCCTACAAGGAAGCCCGGGCCCTGGTGGCCGAGCAGCGCGCGGCGCTGTTCCCCACCGTCGACCTGACCGGCGGCGCCACCGAGTCCGGCCAGCACGTCACGGCGACGCCTGGCGGCGGTGGTGGTGGAGCGGTCAAGTCCGGAACCGTGGTCAGCCGCAACTATCAGGTCGCCCTAGGCGCCACCTGGGCGCCCGATTTCTGGGGCCGGGTGCGTCGCGAGATCGAGAACGCCAAGGCCAGCGCCCAGGCCTCCGCCGCCGATCTGGCGAACGCCAAGCTGACCTTCCAAAGCGAACTGGCCGCCGACTATTTCCAACTGCGGCTGGACGACGCCGAGGAGGCGTTGCTGAAGGACACCGTGGCGGCCTACCAGAAGTCCCTGACCATCACCCAGAACAAGTACAACGCCGGCGTGGCGGCCAAGGCCGACGTGCTGCAGGCGAAGACCCAGCTCGAGACGGCCGAGGCGAGCCAAGTCGATCTGGAAAGCAATCGCGCCCAGAGCGAACACGCCATCGCGGTGCTGGCCGGGGAGGCGCCCGCCGACCTGACCATCGCGCCGATCGCCGACTGGAAACCGGCCGTGCCTTCGACGCCGGAGCTGGTCCCGTCGCAGATGCTGCAGCGGCGGCCCGACGTCGCCGCCGCCGAGCGCAACGCGCAGGCGCAGAACGCCCTGATCGGGGTGCAGGTCGCCGGCTACTTCCCGGACATCACCCTCAACGGCTCCTACGGCTTCGCCTCGAGCGCCCTGAGCGCCCTGTTCAAGACCTCCAACGCGGCCTGGTCCTACGGCGCGAGCGCCACCCAGCTGGTGTTCGACGCCGGCGCCACCAGCGCCAAGGTCCGCCAGGCCAAGGCCGCCTATGACCAGAGCGTCGCCCAGTACCGCCAGACCGTGCTGACCGCCTTCCAGCAGGTGGAGGATGAACTGGCCGCCGACCGGGTGCTGCAGAAGGAGGAGCCGTTCAAGCGGGCCGCCTCCAGCGACGCCGACCAGGCCGAGCAGATTCTGCTGAACGAATACAGGGCCGGGACGGTGGACTATACCAGCGTGGTCACCGCCCAGGCGACGGCGCTCAGCGCGCGTCAGACATTGCTGACCTTGCAGGTTCAGCGCATGTCGACGCAGATCAGTCTGATCGAGGCCCTGGGCGGCGGCTGGACGGTGAAAGACCTGCCCAAGGATTAAATAAGCTTAAGGTCCTACCGCCGCGCTTGGATCGCGCCTAGATTCACAGCCGTCGCGCCTGGACGTGACGAGAAGCCTGGGAGGCTGAAGTGAAGTCTTGGATCTCGCGGACACGGGCCGTGATGCTGATCCTGGCCCTGCCGGTCGCATTGGCCGGCTGCGGCGTGAACAATATTCCAACCAAGGAAGAGACGGCCAAGGCCAAGTGGGCCGACGTGCAAAGCGCCTATCAGCGCCGCTCCGACCTGGTGCCGAACCTGGTCGCCACGGTGCAGGGCTACGCGGCGCAGGAAAAGAGCGTGCTGGTGCAGGTCACCCAGGCGCGGGCGAACGCGACCCATGTGTCGGTGGACGCCTCGACCATCACCGACCCGGCCAAGTTCCAGCAGTACCAGCAGGCGCAAAACCAGCTTTCCGGCGTCCTGGGCCATCTGCTGTCGATCACCGAGAACTATCCGGACCTGAAGTCCAATGTGAACTTCCTGACGCTGCAGTCGCAGCTGGAGGGGACCGAGGACCGCATCAACATCAGCCGGCGCGACTACAATGAAGCGGTGCGCGACTACAACACCGAGCTGCACACCTTCCCCGGCGTGCTCTGGGCCAGCACGGTCTACAGCAAAGAAAAGCCCATGCAGCCCTTCGAGGCCACCGCTGAAGCCCAGACCGCGCCCAAGGTGAGCTTCGCGCCGCCAGCCAACCAATGACCATTCCCAGACCGTTTTCGCTCACGGGAGACAGGTTTGTGGAGACGAGCGGTGACTTAGGGTTTGCTGGCGTCGGGCGCGGCGGCGGCGTAGGCCCCCTCAGTCCCTTCGGACCCTCGGCGCATGCGCCTCGACCCCCAATGGGGGAGCGACTAAGAGGGCCGGCGGCGCAATATAAATTCCTCCCCCGTTGGGGGGTGAGGCCTATACGCCGGACGACCGCGCGAAGCGTGGTGGAGGGGGCCTTGCCGCTACGCAGACGGTCGCAAGGGTGGCCGAGCCCCATCGGCATTATGGCGTCCGTCGCCATCATCTTCGCGCTGCTGCTCTCCTTCGTCGCGAGCCCGGCGGCAGCCGCCCCCACCTTTCCGCCGCTCAACAACCAGCGTGTGGTGGATGACGCCCATGTGCTGTCGGCGCAGACCCAGGCCGACCTGACCGGCAAGCTGGCGGCGCTGGAACAGAAGACCGGCGACCAGGTGGTCGTGGTCACCCTGCCCGACCTGCAGGGGATGGAGATCGAGGACTACGGCTACCAGCTCGGCCGCGCCTGGGGCATCGGCCAGAAGGGCAAGGACAACGGCCTGCTCTTCATCATCGCGCCAACCCTGCACAAGGTGCGGATCGAGGTCGGCTACGGGCTTGAGCCGGTGATGACCGACGCCATGTCCAGCGTGATCATCCAGACCCAGGTGCTGCCCAAGTTCCGCGCCGGCGACTATGACGGCGGGACCGAGGCGGGAGCTGACGCCATCGTCCAACAGCTCGGTCTGGATCCGGCGACGGCCAAGGCCAATGTCCAGGCCGCCGAGCAGCGGCCGGCGACGCCGCCCCTGCGCATCCCGGTCTTCCTGATCATCCTGGTGGTGTTCTTCATCATCAGCGCCGTTATACGCGGCGGCCGGGGCGGCGGCAGCGGCCTGTGGGCCCTGCCCTTCCTGTTCATGGGCGGCGGAGGCTATCGCGGCGGCGGCTTTGGCGGCGGCGGAGGCGGCTTCAGCGGCGGCGGCGGATCGTTTGGAGGCGGCGGCGCCTCGGGGGGCTGGTGATGTATTCCAAGGCCGACCACGACCGAGTTCATGACGCCATCGCGGCGGCGGAGGCGCGCACCAGCGGCGAGATCTTCTGCGTCGTCGCCACCGAAAGCGGCGCCTATCGCGAGGTTGCCTTTGCCTGGGCGGCGATCGTCGCCCTGCTCGCGCCGCCCCTGGCCCTGATCGTCGGCTTCCGACCGGGCGCGGTGGTCCAGGCCATCAACGGTGTGGCCGAGGGCGGCTGGACCGCGGCCTATTTCGGCGGCCTGAACGTCGCCGTAATGGCGGCGCTGATCGGCTATGGCCTGGTGCAGCTGGCCCTGTTCGTCCTGACGCTGGGCCTTGTCTCGATCCCCGCCGTTCGCCGCGTCCTGACGCCCGGATCGGTGAAGCGCGCCCACGTCCACGCCAAGGCGGTGGAACAGTTCGCCCACCGCCTGCACCAGACCACGGGCGAGACCGGGGTGCTGATCTTCGCCTCGCTGGCCGAAAAGCGGGTCGAGGTGATCGGCGATGAGGACATCCACGCCAAGGTCGGCGACGCGGCATGGGACGGGGCCGTCGCCGCGGCGCTGGCGAAGATCAGGACCGGCGACGTCGCCGCGGGTCTGATCGAGGCGGTCCGCATCTGCGGCGATGCGCTCGCGGCGCACTTTCCGCCAAACGGTTCGAAGCCGCCGCCCGGAGATGTGGCGGAGGTCTAGCGGCCGCAACCTGGAGCGTATCTGGTTTTGGTTGATCCACCCCTCCGTTGTCATCCCGGCCTCTTGAGCCGGGATCGGGCTAAGCGTTTGCGGCGATCCCGGCTCAAGAGGCCGGGATGACAGCCATGAGTGAAGCTAAAGCCAACCCCCTTAAGGCGGTGATCCCTTCGCTGTCTCGCGCGTTACGTCTCCACGGGTTGGAGACAGTGATGCAGAAAGTTTTTGAAGTCGCGCCGCGCCGGGGGTCCTGGGATGTCTTGCACAACCAGGTGGCGTTTCGCCCCTGCGGCAGCAAGCGGGAGGCCATCCGGGTCGCGATCCTGCTGGGCCGCATGCAGCGTCGAATGGGCGATGACGCCGAAATCATCCTGCGCGGCGATGACGGCGTCGCCCAGGCGCGCCGACATATTTCCGCGCAAGGCGCGTGACCAGACTCGCTTCGGGCTGTTAAGCTTTCGGCGCGAGGGAGGACTTAAAGCCCATGACGTTGACCATTCGCGCGGGGGCCTGCGCCGCCGCCCTGCTGCTGTTTGCGGCCATGGCGCCCCAGGCTCGCGCCGAGACCGACCCGGCCGCCGCCCAGGTGGACGGATTCGACAACGCCCTGCTCGGGGTCATGAAACAGGCCGACCAGCTGGGAGTGCGCGGCCGCGCGCGCAGGCTGACGCCGGAGATCGAGCGGGCGTTCAATCTGTCGGCCATGACCCGGTTCGCGGTGGGACCGGCCTGGTCGACCATGAGCGACAGCGACCACGCCGCGCTGGTCGCCGCCTTCACCCGCTATTCCGCCGCCAGCTACGCCCACAATTTCGACGGCTACAGCGGCGAGAAGTTCGTGGTCGATCCCAATGTGGTGACCCGCGGCCCCGACAAGATCGTCGTCACCCAGCTGATTCCCGGCCATGGCGACGCGGTGGTGATCGACTACCGCATGCGGAGCGACGGCGGGACCTGGAAGATCATCGACGTCCTGTTCAAGGGCACCATCAGCCAGCTCAGCACCCGCCGCTCCGACTTCGCCGCCACCGTGGCCAGCGGCGGGGCGAGCGCGCTGATCGCGCATATGGATGCGCAGACCGAGAAGCTGCTGAAGTAGAATAAAGGGACAGGATACTTATCCCGCGACCTTGTCGGGCGGATCATCTACAGCGGCTGGGGATAAGTATCCTGTCCCTTTATCTCCGCCGCCTCCAAAAACACCCGTTCCCCAGGCCTTGTGCCTGGGGTCCATTGCACGCCGACGTTGGGGAGCCCGCGGGTGAGGCGACACGTCTGGTGCGCCATCGTCAACCCTTCGCGCTCAATGGGCCCCAGGCACAAGGCCTGGGGAACGCGGTAAATTGGAGAGGGCGGCTCCCTACGCCGCCTTCACCGCATCCTTCGGCGGCGGGCCCATCAGGGCGGGCTGGAACAGCAGGGCCGAGACCAGGGTCCAGACCAGGGAGATCATCAACAGCTTGCCCATGCTGGCCGTGCCCGGATGGCTGGAGGCCCACAGCGAGCCGAAGCCGGTCGCGGTGGTCAGGGCGCTGAAGAACACCGCGCGGCTCAGGCTGGATTCCAGCAGATGCTCGCCGCCGGCGCGCCAGGCCATGACGAAGTAGATGAGGAAGGCGACGCCGATGCCGAACAGCAGCGGCAGGGCGATGATGTTGGCGAAGTTGAGCGGCTGGCCGATCAGCACGCAGCTGCCCATGGTCAAAAGCCCGGTCAGGACGATGGGCGCCATGGTGATCGCCACGTCGCGCACCCGCCGCAGCACCAGGAACAGCAAAAGGGTGATGGCGACGAAGGACAGCACGCCGGCCTCGACAAAGGCGCCGACGATGGTCCTGCCGCCCTCCTGGATGCCGATGGGCGTGCCGACCACATTGGGTTCAATGGAGCGGACGGCGATGGTGAACTTGCGTAAGACCTCATTGTTGTTGGAATCGCCCCTGGGGATCACCGAAATCCGCGCATGGCCGTCCGAGGTCATCCACTGCTGTTTGAGCTCCGGCGGCAGGCTGTCCAGCGTCACCGGCTGGGCCTGCAGGGAAAAGCGGATCTGGTCCAGCAGGGTGTTCAGTCCCGGGATGAGGGCGTCTGTGGCGCGCTGGCGCAGGGCGGGCGAGCCCTTGGCCAGCCGGTCCAGCGCCGCTGCCAGCCGCCGCACGTCATTGGCGGCCGGGGTGGTGTTGTTGGCCGCCGCCGACGCCAGGTCGGCGCTGGTCTTGGCCAGGCTGGCCTGCACCTCCGCGTCGGCGGGCGGCGGATCGACCGCGATGGGGTTCAGGGTCAGGTCGAGCAGGGTCGAGGCGTCGCTGATCGCCGCCAGCTTCTCCGGCTGATCGGCGGGGATCAGGCTCTGCAGGGTCCGGACGCCATAGACCGGCGGCAGGGCCGCCAGCCTGGCGGCGATGGGCTGGGCGGCGGCCAGGTTCGGGGCAAGCATCTCCAGCGTATTGGGCGACTGTTCGGGGTCCTTCATCAGGTCGAACAAGGTCGACACCGATTCCACCTTGGTGCTGCGCAGGTGGATCGGGTTGAAGTCGAAATGCAGCTGCGGCAGCAGCGCCGCCGAGAACAGGGCCGCGACCACGCCGGTCCCGACCACCAGCCAGCGATGGCTCAGCATGAAGCCGTCCAGCTGGTGCAGCTGGACCGGCGTCTCGGCCTGGCGCGGCGGCTTGGGCGGCGCCAGGCGCAGCAGCGCCGGCAGCAGCGACAGGCTGAGCACCAGGGCGAAGATCAGGCCGAGCCCGGCGATGATGCCGAGCTGGGAGACGCCCAGATAGGCGGTCGGACCAAAGGCCAGGAAGCCGGAGGCGATCGCCGCCGCGGCCAGGGTCAGCGAGCGGCCCATGCCGACGCCGGAGGCCTTCAGCGCCGTGACCGTATCGGCGCCCGCCAGCTGTTCGGACCGGAACCGGACGCTGAACTGGATGCCGAAGTCGATCCCCAGGCCGACGAACAGGGGGATGAAGGCCACCGAGATGACGTTGAATCGCTGAAAGATCAACAGCCCGAACGCCATGGCGGTGGCCAGGCCGACGACCGTGGTCAGGAGGATAGCGATGATGGTCTTCGCCGACCTGACCGCCAGCCACAGCATGGTGATGATGGCCAGGAGCGCGATCCCGCCGATCAGCTCGGCCCGGTCGGCCAGCGTATGGAATTCCTCGTCCTCCAGGGGCACCGGCCCGGTCAGGCGGACCCGCACGCCATTGGCCTCGGTCAGGCCCAGGGCGGCGGCGGCCTTGCGGATGTCGTGCGAGGCGTCCGAGCCGGGCTCCAGCTTGGCGAAGTCCAGGCGCGGGTCGACCAGGATCACCTTGCGCAGCTGGTGCGGGTCGATCTTTCCAGCCGTGACCAGGGTCTGCCAGGAGAAGAAGGCCGGCTTGCCAGCCTCGATCTGCTCCAGGGCGTCGGCCAGGCGCGAGGCCGGGGCCTGCAGGTCCTGCACCGAGGCCTGGCCGGCGGCCAGGCCAGTGGCGAAGGTCGACAGGGTGCTCATCAGCCCACGCAGGCTGGGGTCCGACGCCAGCGGCCCCAGGAAGGGCTGGGCGCTGATCAGCTTGGCCATGTTGGCCTTCACATCGGCCGCCGGCAGGAACAGCAGACCGCTCTGGCGCCAGAAGGCGCTGGCGTCGGGCCGCTCGATCGAGGTGAACAGCGGGCCTTCGTGCGCCAGCCGGTCGGCCAGGGCCGCGGCGGATTCCTCCGCCAGCTCCGGCGTCTTGCCGTCGATGACCACGACGATCTGGCCCTGCGCCGGGAACCGGGCGTCGAAGGTCGCCTGCCGCTGGCGCCAGTCCAGGTTTTTGGAGAGCAGCTGGTCGGTGTCGGTGGTCATGGCGAAATGGCTGACCGCGAACCAGATCGAGACCGCGCCGACCAGGACCCCAAGCCCCAGGGCGACGAAGGGATGATCGGTGCTGAACGCCACCAGCCGCGCGGCGGCTGACCCCAGCCAACTCAACGTCCCACGCGATCGCTTGGAGGGGGAAACCGGACCTGTGCTAGCGGCCATGCAGGAGACCTTACCTTGACACTTGCGGGTGGTATTGCCAGATCAAGGACGATCCCGCGACCTGTTTGTCCGCCGCTCGCATTCCGGGGGGCTGCGAGGGGATCGGAGGATCGCGTGCGCAACAGGCGTTTCCTGATCGCCGCCGCTTTGGCGGTGCTGTACGCCTCCCCCGGGGCCGCGCACGCCGACGACTTGGCGTCGAAGGTCGATCCGGCCGAGAAGATCAATCGGGTGGGTTATGCGATCCACCAGTTCTTCGACCGCAACCTCATCCGGCCCCTGGCGCTGACCTACCAGACGGTCGTGCCCGGGGTTCTGCGCGACGGTCTGCGGCGCGTGCTCAACAACCTGGGCGAACCCAATATCGTCGCGAACGACCTGCTGCAGGGCCGGGTCAAGATGGCCCGCACAGCGACCCTGCGGTTCGCCACCAATTCGACCTTCGGCGTGCTGGGTTTCTTCGACATGGCCACGCGCGCCGGCCTGCCGCGACACGAGAACGGTTTCGACGTCACCTTGGGCCGCTACGGCATGAAGCCCGGCGCCTATCTGTTCATTCCGCTTCTAGGTCCGACCACGGTTCGCGACGCGATCGGCAGCGCCGCCAACACCCTGCTCGACCCCATCCACGCCTTCGTGCCGCACGACGCCCACACCTTCATCATCGCCAAGGGCGTGGTGGATGGCGTCGACCTACGGGCCCGCGCCGACAGCCAGCTCACGGCGGTGCTGGGCGACGCCACCGACCCCTATGCCACCTTGCGGTCGGTCTATCTGCAGAACGAGCAGAGCAAGATCGACGACAATTCAACCACTTTGCCGGCGCTGCCCGACTTTGACGAAGATGCAACACCTGCGGCGCCATCGCAGCCGGCAGCGGCCAAAACGGGTTTGAAGCCGACCGCGACCGGTGCAAGTTGAGCCCAACCAGACCCGGCAGGGCGTGAGGGGACTTTCGTGAGGACACAGTTTTTGACCACGGCGGCCCGCGCCGCTCTGATCGCGGGAATCGCCCTTACCGCCGCCGCCGTCGCACCATCCGCCTTCGCCCAGACTGCATCGACAGGGGCCGCGCCCGCATCCGACCAGGCGACGACCCTGCCCGAGGTGATCGTCCAGGCCCGCCGCGTGGACGAGAACCAGGAGCATGTGCCGGTCGCGGTGACGACCCTGAGCACCCAGGCGCTGCGAAACAACACCGTCACCAAGGTGCAGGACCTGGCCAAGAGCGTGCCGTCGTTCGAAGTCGATCCAGGCTCCCTCGGCGGCGACGGCGATCCGGTGTTCACCATTCGCGGCCTCTCCGGCGCCCTGGTCGCAGACCCCGCGGTGGTGGCCTATTTCGACGAGGTGGCCTCCGATCCGCGCAACTTCGCCTATTCCATGTACGACCTGTCGTCTGTGCAGGTGCTGAAGGGTCCGCAAGGCACCCTGTTCGGCAAGAACAGCACCGGCGGCGCGGTGACCATCGCACCGGTCCGCCCGAGTTTCAGCGGCTACGGCGGCTACGTCGACTTTCGCTATGGAAACTACAACGACCGCGAAGTCAGCGCCGCGGTGAACCTGCCGCTGGTGAAGGACATGGTGGCGATGCGCGTCGCCGGCGACTTCGAGGATCGTGACGGCACCCTGACCAGCGTCACCGGCGGCGGCCAGTACAACACCCGTGATCATGGCTCGGTGCGGTTCGAGCTGGTGGTCACGCCGGGCAACGAATTCGAGAATTACCTTCAAGCCACGGCCTATGACGTCCATGAGAACGGGAACATGGCGGTCCTGACCGGGATCTACACCGGTTGCCCCCCTGTCCTGACGGTTCCAACCGTCGAGACCTGCGCCTACCAGCCGCCCGACAACGCCACCTTCGGCACACCCAACATCCAGCAGTTCCTGAAGGCGCAGCAGGGGCTCGGCCTAAACCAGACCGAGAGCAACTTCGACGCCCCGTTCAACGTCCAGTACGACGGGGTGACGGACATCATGACCGGGCGCGTGGGTCCGTTCACCTTCAAGAACATCGCCCACATCGACTACGCCCGCTACGACATCGGGTACGATCTGAGCGGCACGGGCCTGGAGATCCTCGACGAGCAGGATCACCAGAGCAATCACAACTATTCCGACGAGCTGCACTTCATCGGCGCCGCTTTCGACCACTGGCTGACCTGGATCGTCGGCGCCTACTACGATCAGTACCAGCAGGCCGAGCACGAGGGGTTCGACTTTGTCAACTTCTCGGCCAATCCCTTCAGCCCGCAGAACATCACCCTCAGCCAGCCGCAGGAGTCGGAGGCGGTGTTCGCCCAGACCACCACGGACTTCTCTCACCTGATCGAAGGCCTCAGCCTGACCACCGGCTATCGCTATACCTGGGACGACCGCACCATCATTCAGCAGCGCCTGCAGAAGGGCGCCTGCGGTCTCACGGGCTTTCCGGGCCTGAACACGGCGACCTGCACCGAGCACCTGGAGACCCATTTCAGCAACTACAACTACGACATCAGCCTGAACTACCAGGTCACCAAGAGCACGCTGGTCTATATCGCCACGCGGCGCGGCTATAAGTCTGGCGGATTCAACTTCGCCTCAACCCAGGCGCAGTACATCGAATACGCGCCCGAGACGATCAACGACTGGGAAGTCGGCCTGAAATCCGATTGGCGCGTGCTCGGCACGCCGGTCCGGACCAACCTGGCCGGCTATCGCGGCCTCTACGACGATATCCAGAACCAGTTCATCTTCACCCCCCCCGGCGGGCTAGGGATTCCCGCCGCGCTGATCATCAACCAGGACCCGACCACCGGCGCCAAGAACAAGGCGATCATCGAGGGGGGTGAAGGCGAGGTCACCTTCGTGCCCCTGCGCGACCTCACCGTGAACGGCTACTATGGCTATGCGAAGGGCTACTACACCCAGTTCATCATCAACGGCGTCAGCCTGGCGGGGCAGGCGATCAATGGCATCGCCACCGACACCTTTGGCCTCAATCTGCAGTACCATCCGCACTTCGACGGCCTGACCGGGCCGATGACCTTCAGCGCCAACCTGTACAGCCGCTCGAAGGAATCGGCCAATTCGCAAAATGCTTCGCTCCTCGGCGCCTACACCAACCTGGATCTCAGGATGGACTGGCATAACGTCATGGGCGGGCCGATAGACGCGGCGCTCTATGGCTCCAACGTCACCAACGACCGGCATGTGATCGTCGACAACAGCCTCATCAGCGCGGTCGGCGTGGAATCCAAGGCCTATGCCGACCCGACCATGTACGGGATCGAGCTGCGCTACCATTTCGGCCGGTAGGGCGGTTGGGTTTAGGCGTGCAGGACATCCGCCGACGCCGGTGCTGGTCGAGGGGCGGCGCGCCTCGTCTTCCAATTTAGCCTCGTTCCCTCGCCCTTGTGGCGAGGGCCCATCGAGCGCCAGCGCGACGTAAGAGAGATACAGACGGGGCAGTCGCGCCAAACCTGCTGGCGTTCGAGTCCAATGGGCCCTCGCCACAAGGGCGAGGGAACGGTGAAAGTTAGAGCCAGGAAACTGGGCGCGTTCGGGCCGGCGCCCATGGATCGCTTCAACCAAAACCCAACTTGTACTATCCGTAAGGCTGGCCGGCGGACGCCCCGACTCAGTGGGTCAGGTTCAGCAGCGACGGATCACCGCCCTGGGCGGTGATGTTGACGCTGACGGCGCGCTCGGTGGCGTAGCGGCTGAGCGCATTGGGGCCGCCGGCCTTGGGGCCGGTGCCGGACAGGCCCTCGCCGCCGAAGGGCTGGACGCCGACTACGGCGCCGATGATCGAGCGGTTCACATAGACGTTGCCCGCGGGAACCAGCCGCTTGACCTCCGCCGCGAACGCCTCGAGGCGCGAATGGACGCCGAGGGTCAGGCCATAGCCTGATCCGGCCAGGTCCCCGGCGAACGTCTCCAGGTCGGCGACGTCGTAGCGCACCACGTGCAGCACCGGCCCGAACACCTCGCGCTCCAGGAACCGCGCCGAGGGAATTTCCGCCAGCACCGGGCCGAAGAAGGTCCCCCCGGCGGGCGATGGCAGGCGGTGAAGAACCTTGGCTTCGCGGCCCAGCCGCTCGGCATGGGCGTCGAGATTGGACTTGGCCTCGGCGTCGATCACCGGGCCGATGTCGGTCGCCGGGTCGGACGGATCGCCGACCGACAACGCGTCCATGGCGCCGATCAGGCCCTCGATCAGGCCGTCCGCCGTCTCCTTGGGCAGGAACAGGATCCGCAGCGCCGAGCAGCGCTGGCCGGCCGATCCGAAGGCCGAGACGATCACGTCGTCGATCACCTGCTCGCGCAAGGCGGTGGTGTCGACGAACATGCCGTTCAGGCCGCCGGTCTCGGCGATGAAGGGGATGATCGGGCCCTTGCGCGCGGCCAGGGACTGGTTGATCCGCCAGGCGGTGTCCGTGCCGCCGGTGAAGGCGACGCCGTCGCAGGACGGGTGGGCGACCAGGGCCGCGCCGACGGTTTCGCCAGGTCCCGGCGTCAGCGCCAGCAGGCGCGGATCGAGGCCGGCGGCGTGATAGAGCCGCACCGCCTCGGCGGCGATCAGTGGGGTCTGCTCGGCTGGCTTGGCCAGCACCGCATTGCCGGCCGCCAGCGCCGCGGCGACCTGGGCGGTGAAGATGGCCAGGGGGAAGTTCCACGGGCTGATGCAGACGAACACGCCGCGTCCGTGCAGCTCCAGCGTGTTGGTCTCACCCACCGGGCCCTTGAGCACCTCGGGACCGGCGAACCGGGTCTCGGCCAGGCGGGCGTAGTAGCGGCAGAAGTCCGCCGCCTCGCGGACCTCGGCGACGCCGTCGGCCAGGGTCTTGCCGGCCTCGCGGGTGCAGATGGCGATCAGCCGTTCCCGGTTGGCCTCCAGGGCGTCGGCCATCGCCCGCAGCACCTTGGCGCGCGCGGCGCCGCCCGCATGGTTCCAGGCCGGCTGGGCAGCCTTGGCGGCGGCGAAGGCTTCGTCGATCTGCTCGGGCGAGGCGTCGGCGCTGTAGCCCACGACCCGGTTGTGGTCCGCCGGCGAGAGTACAGGCGCGCCGCCGGCGCCCAGGGACGGCAGGTCGGCGACGGCGTCGGCCAGGCGCAGACGTTCGGCCTTGGCGGACAGGTCGATGCCGGCCGAATTGCGCCGGTCGCCATAGATGTCTGCGGGCTTGGGGATGCGCGGGTGCGGACCCGGCCCCACCGTCTCGACCACCGAGATCGGATCGACGACGACAGAGTCCGGCGGCACCGACTCGTCGAGCAGCAGATGCACGAAGCTGGAGTTGGCGCCATTTTCCAGCAGGCGGCGGACCAGATAGGGCAGCAGGTTCTCATGCTCGCCCACAGGGGCATAGGTGCGCACCACCCCGCCCGGATGGCGTTCCTCGGCCGCCGCATAGAGCGCCTCGCCCATGCCATGCAGGCGCTGGAATTCGATCCTCACGCCGGCGTCGCTGGCCATCCGCCGCACCGCCGCCAAGGTGTGGGCGTTGTGGGTGGCGAACTGGCCGTAGAGGCCGGGACTGGCGGCGATCAGCGCCTTGGCGCAGACCAGGTAGGACAGGTCGGTCGCCGCCTTGGTGGTGTAGACGGGATAGTCGGGGCGGCCATTCACCTGGGCGCGCTTGATCTCGCTATCCCAATAGGCGCCCTTGACCAGCCGCACCATCAGTCGTCGGCCGCTGGCCCGCGCCAGCTCGGCGACGCGCTCGATCACCTCCGGCCCGCGCTTCTGATAGGCCTGCACCGCCAGGCCCAGACCGGTCCAGGACCCTAAGTCCCGCTCATGCGCCAGCCGGTCGAGCAGCTTCAGCGACAGGGCCAGCCGATCGGCCTCCTCCGCGTCGATGGTGAAGTTGATGTTGTAGCCGGCGGCCGCGACCGCAAGCCGCTTCAGGCGCGGGTAGAGGGTTTCGAACACCGTCGCCTCGTGGGTCGCCTCATAGCGCGGCGACAGCGCCGACAGCTTGACCGAGACGCCGTGGCCGGTCTCCGGACCGCCGGACGAGGCGGCGGCGCCGACCGCGCGGATCGCTTCGGCATAGGCGTCCTCATAGTGCGCAGCATCGGCCTCGGTGCGGGCGCCCTCGCCCAGCATGTCGAACGAGCAGATGCGGCTCTCGGACGCCGCCCGCGCCAGGGCCGCCTCGATGGTCCGTCCGAGTACGAACTGTTCGCCCATGATCCGGATCGCCTGGGCCACCGCGGCGGCGATCACCGGCTCGCCCACCCGCCTGGCCAGGCGGCGCAGATAGCCCACCATGTCAGTGCGCGCGGCCTCGTCCACGTCCACCAGCTTGCCGGTAAGCATCAGACCCCAGGTGGAGGCGTTGACGAACAGGCTGCCGGAGCGGCCCAGGTGGCTGGCCCAGTCGGCCGAGCCGATCTTCTCGGCGATCAGCTTGTCGCGGGCGCCTTCGTCCGGCGTGCGCAGCAGGGCCTCGGCCAGGCACATCAGCGCCAGGCCTTCCGGTGTCGACAGCGAAAACTCCTGCAGGAAGCTTTCCACCACCCCCTGGCGGCTGGCGGCGTTGCGAGTCGCGGCGACCAGTTCCACCGCCTCGGTGCGGACGGTTCTGCGCGCGTCGGCCGACAGGGGCGCGGAGGCCAGGAGGGCGGTCACCGCCTCCGTCTCGTCCCGATAGGTCCCCCGGTCGAGTTCATCCCAGCTCATGCCGCTCACCTCATCCATCTCAGCTGACGGCATAATCCTCATTCAGCCGGATGTATCACGGCATTTTTGGCGCTATACCCGACGATTATCGGCTAATCGACGATCGACGCCCCATGATAACAATTGACGAAACCGACCGGCGACTGTTGCGGGTGCTGCAGGTCGACGGGCGCATCAGCAACCTGGAACTGGCCGACCGCTGCAACCTGTCGGCGTCGGCCTGCTCCGATCGGGTGCGGCGGCTGCGCGAGCACGGATTCATCACCGGCTACGCCGCCGTGGTCGATCCCGACAAGGTCGGGCGGGCGCTGCTGATCTTTGTCGAGGTGGTGCTGGACCGAACGACCAAGGACGCTTTCGACGACTTCGCGGCGGCGGCGCGGCGGGCGCCCGACATTCTGGAATGCCACATGGTGGCCGGCGGGTTCGACTATCTGATCAAGGCCAGGGTGCGCGACATGAACGCCTACCGCACCTTTCTCGGCGACGTCCTGGTCGACATGCCGGGCGTGCGGGAAACCCGAACCTATGCGGTGCTGGAGGAGGTGAAGAGTTCGGGGGTGGTGCCGGTGTGAGGGGGGCGCGAGAGCTGGTTGAAGTCAGCTGCGATCGAACCGCCAGCGCTGGCCCCCACCGTCAGTCCGCGCCGCTTCGCTTTGCGTCCTGCCACCTTGTTTGTCGAGAAGGCGCTAGGTTGGAAGGGTTCTCCGGGACGCCCGCCTGGTGTTGAGGCGCCAGACGGGCCGCCGGCGGAGGGGCCGTTGTCACCCGAGCCTTGAGGGGCTGAGGGGGAGCTTGGCCGCCGCAGGCGCATCATGACCCGGATGGTTGCAGGGACTTTGAGGTCCGAAGCCACAAGGATGGGCTCATGAAGCGCGGCAAGACTAGCACGAAGTCGGCGGGAATCGATGTGTCGAAGGCAAGGCTGGACGTGGCCTTGGCTGAGGACGATGCCCGGCTTGAGGCGGCCAACGGGCCGGAGGGGTTCGCCAAGGTGATCGCCTGGCTGGAGGGCCATGAGGTTGTCCGTGTAGGGCTGGAGGCCTCGGGCGGCTACGAGCGGGCGGCGGCGACGCGGCTGCGCGAGGCGGGCTTCGAGGTGGTGGTCCACCAGCCGGCGGAGGTTCGCGCCTTTGCCCGGTTCAAGCGGATCAGGGCCAAGAACGACCGGATCGACGCCAAGGTGATCGCCCTGGCGACAGCGCAGACCGAGGCGGTGAAGGCGGCCAACGATCCGCGCCTGGTGGAGCTGGCCGAGCGGATGACAGCCTATGAGCAGGCCGCCGACCGGCTGGCCCAGATGAAGACCTGCCTGGAGCAGGTCTGCCTGGAGGACCTGAAAGTCGGCATGCTGGCCCAGATCCGCTTGGCCACGGCCTGGAAGGCCCAGCTGCTGCGCGACATCCTTGTCCGCATCAAGGCCTGGCCGGACCTGGCCCGCCGCTACGCCCTGCTGCAGAGCCTGCCCGGATACGGGACCGTTGTCGCCGCCTGCCTGGTGATCCGCATGCCCGAACTGGGCGCCTTGCCACGCGGCAAGGCCTCCAGCCTGATCGGCGTCGCCCCCTGGGACCGTGACACCGGACAGTCCAACGGCAAGCGGCACATCAGCGGCGGACGAAGCCGACCCCGCCGCATGCTCTACATCGCCGCCCTCGCCGCCAGCCGCTGCGATCCAGGCTGGGCCGCCTTCGTCCAGCGCCTGCGCGCCGCCGGCAAATCCCCAAAGGTCAGCCTGGTCGCCCTCATGCGAAAGCTCATCGAGGCCGCAAACCTCGTCCTCGCCCGCGGAAAAGCCTGGGTCCCAAACGCCGCCTTATGATCAACAACCTACATGGTTGCTCCCCCTGTCTTCGCTTCGCTCGCGGGGGAGGAGGAATTTCGTGCTGACCATCCTTCTCCTCACCCCACGCGAAGCGAGAGGGGGAGGTGGCGCGGCGCTGAAGCAACGCGGAAGCGACGTGACGGTGGGGGCCAGCGCCGGCGGGACGTTTCAACTCGAATTCAACAGGTCCTACCCCGCCACCTTCGCCTTCGCCGGCATGAACCGCGCCCTCAGCCAGGCGCGCAACGGCGCGTCGTAGGCGCCGTCTAGCCACCAGGACAGGCCGAACACCGCCGCCATGAAGACCGCGCCGAACAGCAGCCCATGCCAGTCTGTGGGGATGCGGACGTGCAGCCGGCCCAGGATGATCCGGGCGATATTGCCCATCGGCTGATGCAGCAGATAGACGGCGTAGGACACCAGGCCGATGATCGCGAACACCCGGCCGGTCTTCGGCCCCGGCTCGATCTGGGCGGCGGCGGCGATGATCAGCGGGAAGGCTAGGGTCACCGCGCCGATCTCGAACCAGGGCGTCTGGGCCTTGGAGGGGTTGAAGATCAGGATGGCGGTCAACACCGCCATACAGAGCCAGGACAGGGCCTCGGAGTCGATCCGCCGGTCGCCGACCACCCTGAACACCACCACCCCGGCGAAGAAGGAATAGCCCACCCGCGCCAGCGCCGCCCACTGGTCGGTGGGGTTGTAGCCGATGTCGAGGGTGCCATAGCGCATCTCGCCATAGGCCACTGCCGCCCCACAGACGATCAGGATCGCGGCCAGCACCAGCGGTCGCAGGTAGCGGACGATGGCGGCGTAGGTGAAGTTGGCGATCAGCTCCGGCACCAGGGTCCAGATCGGCCCGTCCAGCGCCGTGCCCGTCGCCTGCAGGCCCGGGAACATGGGGACCATGAAGAGACCCAGGACGATGGCCTCGATGAGCTTGTGCAGGGTCCACCAGCCGTGCGGATCGGTGATGACCGAATAGGTCGCCGGCAGGATCCCCACCGCCAGGCCGAACAGATAGAGCGGGTAGAGGCGGATCAGCCGGGTCTTGACGAAGTCCTTGAAGAAGCCACCGGCCTTCAGGCGCTCTCCATAAGCGTGGGCGACGACAAAACCGGACACCAGATAGAACAGATCGACCGCCAGAAAGCTCTCCGGCACCCGCACTGGGCCGAACAGATAGGGCACGTGGCGCATCACCACCACGAAGGCGCCGACGCCGCGCAGGCCGTCCAACGTCTGATAGGCCCTGCGTTCGCCGCCCGCCATGTCGCCCTCCCGCCAAGGCCCTCGCTGATTCACGCCAGGGATTCGCCCGTCGGTTCAATGGTTTCGTTTTTGGCCGGGGGGCGCAATGGTCGCATTGACCGAGCCCGCCGCAGGCCCTTGATGGCGTTCGGGTCTGCAAGGGGGCGTAAATCTTCAAGCTTTACAGGCGTATCCATGTCCAGAACCGTCCTGCTCCCACCCTTCCTGTTCGCCCTTGCGGCGCTTTTGGCCGCCGCGCCCGCTTGCGCCGCCGCGCCGAGCCTGGAGGCGCGGGTGCTGGAGGAGGTCAACCACGCCCGCACCCATCCGGCCGACTTCGCGCGCCTGCTGAGGGACTATCGCGATCATCCACAGGATGGGCGGACCACCATCGAGGGACCGGCCGCCCTGGACGAGGCGATCGAATTTCTGGACCGGCAGGCGCCATTGCCGCCGCTGAAGCCCGACGCGGGACTGGCCCGCTCCGCCGCCGGCTTTGCCCGGGACCAGGGGCCGCAGGGCTATACCGGCCACGCCAGCGCCGACGGCGCCTCGCTCAGCGACCGGGTCCACCGCCAGCAGGTCTGGTCGATGTCGACGGCGGAGGCGATCTCCTATGGCTATGAAAACCCGCGCGATGTCGTCCGTCAGCTGATCGTCGACGATGGGGTTTCCAGCCGGGGCCACCGCAAGGTGCTGTTCGACACCTTCCTGCGGTTCGCCGGGGTCGGCTGCGGGCCGCACCGGGTCTATGGCGCGATGTGCGTGATCGACTTTTCCGGGCCGATGATCGCGCGGTAGCCCGGCCCGCGACCACCGCGGGTCGCCTCCAGCGCGCTCACGAAGGATCGGCGCCAGGCGGTGACGTCATCCTTGACCACACCGTGGATCAGGGCCTCCCAGCGCCGCTTACGCTCCGTGAGCGGCATATCCAGCGCCCGCTTGATGGCGTCGGCCACTTCCTCGGGCGAAAAAGGATTGACGATCAGGGCGTCCTTCATCTGCAAGGCCGCGCCGGCGAAGCGGGACAGGATCAGCACGCCGGGATCGTCCGGGTTCTGAGCGGCGACATATTCCTTGGCCACCAGGTTCATCCCGTCGCGCAGGGGGGTGACCAGGCCGATCCGCGCGGCGCGGTAGAGGCCCGCCAGCTCGTCGCGCCGGAAGTTCTTGTTCACATAGCGGACCGGGGTCCAGTCGGCGTCGCTGTAGACGCCGTTGATGTGACCTGAGAGCGCGTCCAGCCGGGCGCGGATGTCCTGGTAGGCGTCGACCTCGTCGCGGGAGATCGGCGCGATCTGCAGCATGACCACCTCGCGGTGGACTTGCGGATTATCCTTGAGCAGCCGCTCGAAGCCGGCCAGCCGCTCCTCCAGGCCCTTGGAATAGTCCAGCCGGTCGACGCCGACGATCATGGCGCGGAAGGCGGTGGAGGCGGCCATGCGGTCGTACATGCGCCCGGCGGTGGCCGACTGCACCGCCTCCATGAACTCGCTGGCGTCGATGCCGATCGGGAAGGCGGCGGCCTTGGTCGAGCGGCCGAAAGCGGTCAGCCGGCCGCTGATCCCCACCTGGCCGCCGGCCTCGTTGACCACATAGTCTTCGAACGCCGCCAGCCAGTCGTCGGTCTGGAAACCCACGAGATCATAGTCAAACAGAGCCTCCACCAGCGCGCGGTGATTGGGCAGGGTGGTGACCAGCTGCCGCGCCGGCCAGGGAATGTGCAGGAAGAAGCCGATCGGGTTGGTCACCCCCAGGCGGCGCAGCTCCCGCGCCATCGGGATCAGGTGATAGTCGTGCACCCAGATCACCGTATCCGGCTTGATCATGCGATGGACGGTCTCGGCGAAACGCCGGTTCACCCGCTCATAGCCCTCGCCGAAGGAGCGGTCGAAGGCGGTCAGGTCGATGCGGTAGTGAAACAGCGGCCAGAGCGTCTTGTTGGCGTAGCCGTTGTAATATTCCTGAACGTCGATCTCCTCCAGATCGACGGTGGCGACCGTGACGCCCTCGGCGCGGGTGGTGGAGACCTTGCCGTTGAAATGGTCGGTGGTCTTGCCGCTCCAGCCGAACCAGAGCCCGCCGGATTCGCGCAGGCCCGCGGCCAGCGCCATGGCCAGCCCGCCGGTCGAACTCGTCCCCTTGGCGGCCGGACTGGCCACCCGGTTCGAGATGACCAGCAATTCGCTCACCGAACGGAACTCCAGGGCTTGCTGAGCAGGGACGCGCAGTTGATCAGACCTACAAGCGAATAGGTCTGGGGATAGTTCCCCCACAGCCGGCCATCCTCAAGGCTGATGTCTTCCGAGAGCAGGCCCGCGGCGGTGCGATGCGACAGCATTTCGTCAAACAGCGTCCGCGCCTCTTCGCCGCGACCGGACAGCTGCAGCGCCTCGATGAACCAGAAGGTGCAGACGTTGAACGCCGTCTCTGGCTCGCCGAAATCGTCGGGCGTGACGTAGCGCATCAGATAGGGGCCGCGCTTCAGCGTCTTTTCGATCGCCGCCAGGGTGGCGATGTGGCGCGGGTCGTCGGGTTTTAAGAACCGCAGGTCGACCATCTGCAGCAGGCTGGCGTCCAGGGCGTCGCCGTCGAAGGCCGAGACGTAGTGTCCGAGCTTCTCGTTCCAGGCGGACTTTTCAATCCGCTTGCGGATGATATCGGCCTTCTTGTTCCAGTAGACGGCGCGGTCGTCGAGGTTCAGGGTGACCGCCGCATTGCCGAGCCGGTCGCAGGCCGCCCAGCACATGACCGAGGAATAGGTGTGCACCTGGGCCCGGGTGCGGAATTCCCACAGGCCGGCGTCGGGCTGGTCGTGCTTCAGGAAGGCCTGCTCGCCGATCCTCTCCAGGGCGTGGAAGTCGTCGACATTGGCCGGGCGCAGCAGCCGTTCGTCGAAGAAGGACTGGGTCGAGGACAGCACGATCTGTCCGTAGACGTCATATTGGTGGTGCTCGCGGGCCTGATTGCCGGCCCGCACCGGCCCCATGCCGCGAAACCCCGGCAGGCTGGCGATGATCCGCTCGTCGATGGCCGCCTCCAGGCCGACGCCATAGACCGGCTGGATATGCCCGCCCTTGGACTGGTCGATCAGATTGCGCAGATAACGGAGGTAGTTCTCCAGGATGTCGGCGGCGCCCAGACGATTGAGCGCCTGGACCACATAGTAGGCGTCGCGCAGCCAGCAGTAGCGATAGTCCCAGTTGCGGCCGCTGTTGGGCGCCTCCGGGATCGAGGTGGTCATGGCCGCGACGATGGCGCCGGTGTCCTCATAGCAGCAGAGCTTGAGCGCGATCGCCGCGCGGATCACCGCCACCTGCCATTCCAGCGGCACCGACAGCGTCCGCACCCACTCGCACCAATTGCCGGTGGTGTCGTTGAGCATGGCGTTGCAGGTCGACCGGGCGTTGGCTTCCAGCGCCTCGTCGGGGCCCAGGAACAGCGCAAACTCCTGCTCCAGCCGGAACACCCGCTCGGCCAATATGTGCGAGACCGGCCCGTTGGTGGTCAGCCGCAGGGTCGTGTCCGAGCAGAGATAGCGGATGTGGTTGGTGCCCGAGGTGTGTTCGGCAAGCCTGGCGCCCCAATCCACCGTGGGCCTGAGCCGCATGCGGATGTTCGGCGCGCCGGACAGCGGCCGCACCAGCCGCACGAAGGCCGTCGGCCGGTACATGCGGCCGAAGTGGCGATAGCGGGGGCAGAAGTCGAGAATCTCCAGCGAGGCGCCGTTCTTGTCGATCAGTTCGGTGCGCAGGATGGCGGTGTTGCGCACATAGCTTTGCTTGGCCTCGGCGAAATCGATCAGGTCGATGGCCCACAGGCCCCGCGCGGTTTCGCTGTCGGGATCATTGTCGCTGAGCAGGCAGGAAAACAGCGGATCGGAATCGAACCGGGGCGCGCAGGCCCAGACGTAACGGCCCTTGCGATCGATCAGGGCGCTGACGGTGCAGTTGCCGATCGGCGCGAGGTCGAGGTCGCCGGGGCCCTGGTCTGTGCCCTTGATGCCGGTCTTCTCGGTCATACGCTCACATTCCCCGACACCGCCGCCGACAGCCAGTCCATCACGGCGTCTACATTGGCCAACCGGCGGGTCGCGGCCGTGGATTTGGCCGGCCCCACCAGGACGCCGACCCCGCCCAGGGCGCAAACGGCGGCAAAGCCGTCTTCGTCGGTCTGATCGTCGCCGAGATAGACCGGCCTGGTCCCGGCGAACGGGGCCTCGCTCATGAAGGCGCGGATGGCCGCGCCCTTGCCGGCGCCCGGTCCCCGCAGTTCGGCCACGGTGTCGCCGGGTTGCAGCACCAGGTCCGTGCGCGCGGCGATGTCGCGGGCAAAGGCCGTCACCGCGGCCGCGGCCTCGGGCGCGGCGCGGAAGTGGATGGTCACCGACAGGCCCTTGTCCTCGGTGTTCAGATCGGGGAAGCGGGCCAGCAGGCGCGGCAGCTCAGCGCGCACCAGGTCCAGGGCCGGATCGGGCATGGCCCGCTCAAGCCGCCCCGCAGGCGTGCGGCGCTCCAGCCCGTGGACGCCGGCGACGGCGATGACCGACCCCTCCAGCACCCGGTCGACCTCGGCGATGGTGCGGCCGCTGACGATGGCCAGGCGTCCGCCCAGGCGCTCCGCGAGCCGTTTCATCAGCAGGGTGCGCGCCGGCGTCGGCGCCACATCATGCGGCCTCGGCATGATCGGGGCGATCGTGCCGTCCAGGTCGAGCAACAGCGACGCGCCCTGATCCGGCAGGGGATCGGGCGGCGCCAGGACAGTCTGATGATTCATGAAAGCCAAGGTCCGACACACCGCATGACCGCTCTAGCCCACGGCCGCGCTCGATCAAAGCGCCCCAACGCACCGGCGGTTCCGGCAAACCGCCGCCGGACCTCCACATTGGGTGAATTGTTGGCGAAAGTTTGAACGGGACGGGTTGCGTCGCGGCGCGTCCCGATGACCAATGTCGCCGGACCGCCATTGGAGATTCGACCGTGAGTAGCATTGAACCCTTGTCGGAACGGCAGCAGGCCGATGTCCGCCACCGGTTCGCCAATGTGTTCCAGCTGCTGTCGGCGCTGACGCGCATGCGGGTGCAGCGGACGCAGGACCTGGAAACCAAGCGGCAGCTGAACTGGATGCTCGACGCCACCGGCGTGCTGGCCGCGATGCAGCAGCGTCTGCTCGGACCCGACCCGCACGACCTTGCCGGCTACCTTCGCGATCTGGTCCCGCAATGGACCCGCCGGAGCGCCGGCCGGCCGATCGAGGTCATTCTGGTGGTGGAGCCGGTTCCGGTGCGCGAGCACCTGATCTCGGCGCTGACCCTGATCGCCAACGAACTGGTCATCAACGCCCTGGACCACGGGTTTCCGCGCCGGCGCGCGGGGGTGGTGCGGGTTGAGTTGCGACCGCTGGAGGACGGCAGGGCGGAGCTGATCGTCACCGACGACGGCGTCGGTTTCGGCCCACCGGCGCCGGGCCGCCCCAGCCTGGGGCTTTGGCTCATCCGCGGCCTGACCGATCAGGTGAAGGGCGTCATGACCACGCCGTCGGTCGAGGTCGGCGTGACGACACGGCTGGAGTTTTCCACCCAGTTGGAGGGTTAGAGCGGGTTGGGAACAGGAGCGCCCGCTCTCTCGCCGGCGCTGGCCCCCACCGTCAAAGCGTTCCGCTTCGCTGCACGCTTTGCCACCTCCCCCTGTCTTCGCTTCGCTCGCGGGGGAGGAGGAAGACCGCGCTAAGTCCATTTCTCCTCACCCCCGAGCGAAGCGAAGAGAGGGGGAGGTGGCTCGCGTAGCGAGACGGTGGGGGCCAGCACCGGCGGGACGGCTCCGCGCGAGCCCAACCCACCCTAGCGCGCCACCCGCCAACCGGCCGCCCGGAACCACTTCGGTCAGCCAGGCCTTAAGGGGCGTGACCCGAAACTTTGCGATGACCGTCGCGGCGATCCACGCGCGCGTTCCCAGACCCGTTTACTGGATTTGTGGCGTCGTGCTGGGGCTTGTCCTGGCGGTGGTGCTGTTCCTGAGCTTCGCTGACTGGAACATGCTGCGGGGGCCGATCGCGCGTTACGCCTCGAAGGTCACCGGCCGCCAGATCGCCCTGACCGGCGACCTCAAGGTCCACCCCTGGTCCTGGTCGCCCGAGGCCGACATCGGCGGGCTGAAGATCGGCAACCCCAAGGGCATTCCCGGCCTGATGGCCGACATCCCCCAGGCGCGGGTCAGGGTGAAACTGCTGCCGCTGCTGGCCGGCCACTGGAACCTGCCGCTGCTGGATCTGGAAAAACCTACCTTCTGGTTGTTCGTCGACAAGACCGGCAAGGACAACTGGCACACCGCCAAGACCAGGGGCCAGCCAACCCGGCTGCCGCCGATCGAGCATTTCGTCATCGACAACGGCCGGCTGGGGTTCGTCGACCTGCCGCGGAACCTTAAGATCTCCGGCCTGCTGCAATCCAGCGAGACGCAAGGCGGCAAACCCGGCGGCTCTTTCAGCCTGATCGGCCGGGGCGCCCAAAACGGCCATCCCTTCCAGCTCACCGTCCGCGGCGATCCGCTGCTGAACCTGAAGCCGGACCAGCCTTACGGCTTCAACGCCGATGTGCGGGCCGCCGACACCCATGTCATCACCACCGGCGTCCTGAGCAAGCCGTTCGACTTCGGCCAGGTGCGGGCGGCGATGACCGTCTCGGGCCGCGATTTCGCCGACCTCTACGACCTGACCGGTCTGGCCCTGCCCAATACGCCCCCCTATCGGCTGTCGGGCGATCTGGTCCGCAACGGGCTCAGCTACAGCTTCACCCACGTGCACGGACGGGTGGGGGCCAGCGACCTGGCGGGGGATTTCAAGGTGGATCGGGTGGACAACCGGCCGAACCTGAAGGCCGACCTGCATTCGCACAGCCTGAACATCTACGACCTCGGCTCCCTGGTCGGCGCGCCGAAGCCGGGCGCCGGCACGGCGCTGGAAAAGGCGCAGGCGGCGCGGCGGCGGGCGGAGGGGCGGCTGATGCCGGACGCGACCTTGAACGTCGCCCGCGTGCGCGCCGCCGACGCGACCCTGCACTACACCGCCGACCAGGTGACCGCGCAGGGGAGCCTGCCGCTGAGCCATGTGCTGCTGGACCTGACGCTGGACCACGGGGTCCTGACCCTGTCGCCGCTGAATTTCAGCCTGCCGCGCGGCGCCGTCACCTCGAAAATCCGCATCGATGCGCGTACGGACGATCCCCGGGACGATGTCGATGTCCGCGTCACCAACGCCCATCTGGAGGACTTCTTCAAGGGCGGGGGCGGGGGCGACGCCGATGCGCCGCTGCAAGGCGTGCTGGAGGCTCGCGCCCAGCTGCACGGCGTCGGCGACTCCGTGCACAAGGCCGCCGCCACGGCGGACGGCGCGGTGGCCCTGGCGGTGCCAAGCGGCAAGCTGCGCAAGCTGTTCGCCGAGGGCCTGGGGATCAACGTCTCCAACGCCCTGACGCTTTATCTGTCCAAGGACAAATCCGACACCGGCGTCCGCTGCGCCATCGCCGACTTCTCCTCAAGCCATGGGATGCTGACCGCGCGCAACGTGGTGCTCGACGCCGACCATGTGCAGGCGCGAGCAACCGGCGACATCAACCTGGCGACCGAGACCCTGAACCTCAGCCTGACCGGCGAGCCCAAGACGCTGCGCGTCGGCCGGGTGATGGCGCCGATCACCCTGACCGGCCAAATCCGCAGCCCCAAGATCGGCGTCAAGGCCGGCAAGGCGCCCGCCCAGGCCGCGGTGGCCGTGGTCCTCGGCGTGGCCCTGGGCCCGCTCGGCGCGGTGCTGCCGTTCATCGACCCCGGCCTGACCAAGAACGCGGACTGCGCGGGGCTGTTGACGCAGGCGCGCGCGACCGGCGCGCCGGTGAAGGCTTCGGCGATTACGAAGGCTGGGGTGGGGGGGAAGAAGTAGGTTGGGCGGTGTGAGGGGTTAGCTGGGAGATAAGGGGACACGATACCTATCCCCCCGCGCTGGCTTCACCGACCCGCTGGGGCTTCAGGGATAGGTATCATGTCCCCCTTATCTCCGGACCCTCGAAAGCAGGCTTGGCATGCGGTTTGGCGGGGGTGTGGTTGGTAGCACACATTCCTTCTCCCTCCTGCGGGAGAGGTGGGCCGCGCAGCGGCTCGGATGAGGGGTCGCACAGGCCTTTCCGATAGTTTGATTCCAGAAACTCAGAACCGCCGGCGCGACCCCTTATCCGGCCCTTCGGGCCACCTTTTCCCGCAAGGGGAAAAGGGGAGCTTTATATCTAAGCCGCGGCCGCCGCGTCGCTCTGGGCCGGTTC